>Ga0160472_100290_pt1 | contig 52564 bp, 47 predicted proteins | sample HID1973M_E11MG_FD_108267 | JGI IMG/M metagenome (GOLD analysis project Ga0160472, IMG submission 108267) | Enriched mosquito-associated microbial communities from UW Madison campus, WI, USA - HID1973M_E11 MG | ecosystem: Host-associated > Arthropoda: Insects > Digestive system > Unclassified ... | reverse complement strand
CGGCGAGATGAGCGGCCACGTGTTCTTCAAGGACCGCTGGTACGGCTTCGACGACGGCCTGTACACGGGCGCGCGATTGCTGGAAATCCTGTCGCGCCACGCCGACCCGAGCGCCGTGCTCAACGCGCTGCCCAACGCCCACAACACGCCCGAGCTGCAACTGACGTGCGCCGAGGGTGAGCCGTTCACGCTGCTCGACAAGATCAAGGCGAACGCGAAGTTCGAGGGCGCGCGCGAGGTCATCACCATCGATGGCGTGCGCGTGGAATATGCCGATGGCTTCGGGCTGGCGCGTCCGTCGAACACCACGCCCGTGGTGGTCATGCGCTTCGAGGCCGACAACGACGCCGCCCTGCAGCGCATCCAGGCGGAGTTCAAGCGCGTGATCCTGGCCGAGAAGCCGGACGCGCAACTGCCGTTTTGAAGTCCGGCGAGGCCGGCGGTGGGTGGCGAGAAATGTGACCGGGCGTTGGGGGGGCGGGCACATGGCGCCCGGCCTGTCGAAAAATTTTGTGCAGGACACTAGCCATTCCGTGGATTCTTTTGTACACTCTCGTTTCTTCGCTGCTCGCGCATCACTGAGCAGCGAAAACGACGGTGGCTGTAGCTCAGTTGGTAGAGTCCAGGATTGTGATTCCTGTCGTCGTGGGTTCGAGTCCCATCAGCCACCCCAAAGAATTCCCTTGTAAAACAGCCACTTACGCGAGTGGCTGTTTTGCTTTGTGGATCCTTGTGCGCGTGTCTGTTCCCACCGTATTCCCACAATGGGAATACTCGGCGCTCACAGCGCCTTGTGCGTCGTAGCGTAGTAGGCGCGCAGGTCGTGGAAGGTGAATCGATCGACGATCACCACTTTTTCCGGGGCCGCATTCATCAGCTTGCCCCACATAGCCTCGATGCCTGGCGCCGTGTGCGCATTGCCGTGCCGGTTCGGGAACAGGTACAGGCACGCTCCTCCTCAGTGTGGCGCTTCTCAATCCGGTCCAGCAGATCCCGCAGCTTTGGCGCGATCTCCACTTTCTCGATGATCTCCCCGCGCTTGATCTTCCAACTGCGTTTTCTAAACGGGCAGGAGGCTGCGCAGGTTGAGCAATGCGGAACTCGATCATCCACACCCAGGGGTTCGCGTCAGGGGCCTGTTGCCCGGAGCGGAAGCGTTCGTCCGAGATCGGCCAGCAGCTTCCAGTCGACTACATGTCCTGCTGAACGCGCGATCTGAGACGCAGATATGGGCGTACCTCGTCAGGCGGGCGTCCGATTCAGCAGCAACATCGTTCTCCCCCGCGGCGCTGCTTCTTGTCGAAGTATCGCCCAACATGATTTGCATCAAATGCTGTCGTGATCAGTAGTCCCTATTGGGATTGCTCGGTCATCGGCTTCACCTGAGGAATCGTTATGGGTGCGAGTTCACCTTCCAGAGGTGGGATTTCTCAATCTCACTCCTGCAGATATGAGCAAATTTCCCGCAGCACCCTCCGGCCCCGCCGTTCGTCAGCCTGCCGAGGGGGCCAATACCCAGAGGCTACAGATGGCGGCCACAGTGGCGCCTTGCCGTTGACCACGCTCCCCACTTTACGAAACTTCATGTTCCTCATTCGCAAGCGCAACCCTGTCGTCCTGTTGCCACTGTTTGCTCTTGTAGCCGGTCCGGCCCAGGCGTTCGACCTGGGTACCCTGCAAAGCCAGGTTGGTACTGTACTGCAGCAGCCCAAGGCCGGATCCGGCGGCGTAGCCGTAGATTCGCTAAGCCCCGGCGAAGTCGGCCAGGGCCTCAAAGCGGCGCTCGCGCTGGGTGTTGATAAGGCTGTCGGTGCGCTTGGCCGTACCGATGGCTTCTATGGCAACAAGCAATGGCGAATTCCGTTGCCTGCCACCCTGGGCAAGGTTGCCAGCGTGATGCGTATGGCGGGTCGCGGCGCGCAAGTCGATGCTCTGGAATTGGCGATGAACCGCGCCGCCGAAGCGGCCGTACCCGAAGCCAAGGCATTGCTGGCATCGGCAGTCAAGGACATGAGCATTACCGATGCCAAGGGCATTCTGACCGGGGGGGATGAGGCTGCAACCGAGTATTTCCGACGCAAGACCTCATCCCAGTTAGTGCAGCAGTTCACCCCTATCGTGAGCACGGCCACCGCGAAGGTCGGGTTGGCACATATCTATAACGACTACGCCGGGCAGGCCGCCCAGTTCGGCTTGTTGCGCAGCGACCAGGCGAATATTGATCATTACGTCGCGCAGGAAGCAGTCAATCGCCTGTATCGCGCAATCGGCGAACAGGAAAAAGCGTTCCGAGCTGACCCGCTAGGCAGCGGTAGCGCAATCATTGGCAAAGTATTTGGAGCCCTGCGATAAGGCGCTGTCAATCGACATGAAGAACCGGGCCGTTGGCGGCAATGTCACATTAGCCATCTCACAGCCTCGGGGGGGGGCGTCGCGATTGGGTTCTCTTATGGGGGCGACATTTTCTCGCTAGAAAATAGAGTTTCTTCGATTGATGCGACCTGGCTCGATTGCTTAAAATAGCGCCTGTCTCCTCCACTCTGTCTGTCCGCAAAGTGGATTCAGCCCGCCGAGCCAAAAGCACAGCGGGCTTTTTTCTTCCGCGGCGCAGGCCGGATCGCTATAGCGAGCGCGTGGTGGCGCGAGGCTGGTGTAAGCCCAGCCCTCTCAAGCGTGGCGACTGCCCATCGACGGGAACTGGTAGCGGGGCGCGCCAGTGTCGATCGCAGTTGTCACCCTTGAGTGGCCGTCTTCCCCGGAAATTTTTCGGCAGACTGATCCTCTGCGGGGCAGATAGAGAACTCTTACGCGTGGCGACTGCACCCGCTCCCTGCCCGGCGGAATGGTTAGGGCGTGAGCCAGCAGTCGCCACGCGTGAGGGAATACGCAGGCTGATGCGCAGTGGAAGACTGGCCGACCGGTTTTTTCGGCGGTTGCTTCAGCCCCCAGTTCCGAGGTTGACCAGACGCCTAAGTTGGAACATGCCGGAGATCAGCGCCGGCCCCTCAACACAGATAGAAGCTGGCAACCGCGCTAATGGCTGCCATGGCCGAGATTGGCTTGGCGACCATCCGCCTCTGCCCAACTCCTTACCTCCGACGAAAGAGCGCCCTGCGTCGATTCGCGCTAAGCGACGGCATTTCGCGGAAAGCTGTCTGCATCATCCGCAATCTCAACCCAGGGGTGTGCCGATTCGCGCCACATGTGCAGGTTGGGATGGACCCAGGAAGGGTCGTCGAGCGTTCCGGCCTTGACGGCCACGACGCCCGGATTGGCATCGAGCTCCGAATAGACCGGCGACCCGCAGCGGGTGCAGAAGTGGCGCCGCACAGCGAGACCACTGTCTCCCACGTCGCAAGCTCGGCCCCCTCTTCAAGGCCCCTGGGGATATAGCCCTGCACGCGGTGGCGCTGCACGGCCGAGAGCAGGTCTGGCCGTTGTTGAGATAGCAGGCCTGGATTGCCCCGGCGACCGCGCTGGAAAAGCCGGCGTCGTCGAGGCTGATCGCGCGGACTTTCCGCCCAGCTCCAGTGCAACCCGCTTGATGGTCTGGGCGCCCAGTTTGCCAACACGGCGGCCCGCACCGGTCGAGCCGGTAAAGGACACCATGTCGACTTCCGGATGCGACGCCAGCGCCTCGCCTACCACCGGACCGAAGCCCGGCAGCCTGTTGAACACGCCCGCCGGCAGGCCGGCTTCATGGATCACCTCGGCCAGCAGATAAGCCGTGGGCGGTGCCACTTCGGACGGCTTGAGCACCACGGTGCAGCCGGCCGCCAGTGCCGGGGCCACCTTTGCGGCGATCAACGTGAGCGGCTTTCCCCGGTACCAACGAGATCCAAACGGAGAGGGGCGAGCCCAGTGCCGAAGCTGCAACATCATTGCGCAGTCGTAGTCCACCAAACAATCAAGCGAGGAGACAAGAGCAATGATCAAGAAGCTGGGCGCCTGCGTGCTTGCCGTAGTTGCCACATCGGCCCTGGGTGCCGATGCCTGGCCGAGCCGTCCAATCACCTTCGTATTGCCGTATCCGGCCGGCGGTGCTGCCGACACCGCCACGCGTGCATTGGCCGCCGACATGAGCAGGGCGCTTGGCAGCCCGATCATCGTCGAGAATCGTCCGGGAGCGTCGGGCATCATCGGCACCAACGCGGTCGCCAAGGCTGCGCCGGACGGCCATACCGTGCTCGTCACGCTGACGCAGACGGTGCTCAACAACCGATTCCTCTATTCGCAGCTTCCTTATGACCCGACGAAGGAACTTGCGTTCGTGACGGAGATCGGCTCCCCCACGATCCTGCTGACCGCGAGCAGCGCCACGCCAGTGCGTTCGGTGAAGGAACTGCTGGACTGGGGCCGCAAGCACAAGCTGTCGGCGGGCAACTGGGGCGTCGGCTCTTTCGGCCACCTGGCTGCTGCCTATCTCGGCAAGACAAAGCAGATCGACATTCTCAACGTCTCGTACAAGGGCGAGGCGCCGCTGCTGCAGGACCTGGCCGGCGGCATTGTCGATGTCGCGTTCACGTCGCTCAGTCCGGCGCTTCCTTTCATAAGGGACGGGAAGTTGCGCGGGCTGGCGGTGACAGGCTCTCACCGGCTCGACGCGCTGCCGGATGTACCCACATTCGCGGAGGCCGGCTTGCCCGACCCCGAGTACAGGCCCGCAGGGACGCTGGTGATGATGGTTCCGGCCGCCACGCCGGCACCCATCGTCGCCCGCCTGGAAAAGGAGGCTGACGTCGTCATTGCCAGCACCCGCTATCGCGCCCGCCTGAAGACGCTGGGGGTAGAGCCCATCGGCGCTGGCGCGAGCCAGGCACGCGCGAGCTACACCGCGCAATTGCCGATCCAGCAGAAGCTGGTGCAGCTTTCCGGGGCAAAGCTCGACTGAGCGGCCTGGCCCGGGGTGCATTTGTCCTGTCTTGCGGGGAGGCCACGATGTCATGGCTCCCCGCAGTCGCAGGGTCGATGTTCGGCTACGCGGACGGAGGCGTCGGCCCGGCGGATTGAGCGGATTGAACGGAAAACGCCCGGACGCGGCATGGGCCGGCCCGGGCGCGCTCGCTGGCAGCCGATGGCTGCCGTGGAGGGAGAAGCGTCAGAACACGTGGCGTACGCCGGCCATCGCGCCCACCATGTTCTTCTGGCCCGGTGCCGAGGCGAAGTTGAACAGGTAGCCGGTGAACGGGCCGTCGTTGGCGAGGGCGCCATTGTGTGCCCAGGCCGTCGTCAGATACACGTCGGTCCGCTTGCTGAAGGCGTAGTCGGCCACCAGGCTCACCTGCTGCGGGTTCGCCGGGTTGGTCGGCGCGCCGGTGTTGGTCAGCGAGAGCTGCTTGATGTTCGTGTAGAAGTAGGCGAGCTGCACGTCGAACGCCGGGTTGAAGCGATAGCTCACGCCGCCGAACCAGTAGTCGTCGCGCAAACCGGTGTTGCCGTTGGCATAGGTCTGGTCGCCCCAGCGATAGCCGGCGATGAACTTGAGCGGTCCGGTGGTGTAGCTGCCGGCCGCGCCCAGCTTGCGCACCTTGCCCGGATTGCCGATGGTCACGGCGGGGTGCCACTCGTCGTAGCCGACGCCGAATCCGAAGTTGTCGCCCAGGTACTTTGCCGAGGCGCCCCAGGCCGTGTCGTCCTTCCAGGCGCCCGGGGTTTCGCCGAGGCCGCCGCCGTAGAGGATGCCGCCACCGCTGAGCGACGTCAGCGCGGTGCCGGTGCCGAACGAGTAGTGGGCCGCGACGGACAGGCCTCCGAAGGTGCCCGTGTACTTCACGGTGTTGGCGGGACGGTAGTTCACACCCAGCCACCATACGCCCGGCTCGTAGGCCGGCGCAGCGCGGGTCGGCGAGAAGTCGAGCATGCCCTCCGCAAGGCTGGAGTATTGACGGCCGAAGCCGATCTTGCCGTACTGGTTGGCCAGCGCGACGTACGCCTGCCGGTTGAAGAAGCCGCTGTTCGCAGCAATCGCCCCGGTATCCGGCGTGATCTGGCTTTCCAGTACGAAGGAGGCCTTCAGGCCCCCGCCGAGATCCTCCACGCCGCGCAGGCCCCAGCGCGAGGCCGACAGGCCGCCGTTGCCGTTCATGGCGACGCGCGGACCGGCCGGGGCGACGCCGTTCAGGGCGTTCGTCGGCGACGCGGCCGCCGGCGCGGACGCCACCCGGTTGATGTACTCGATGCCCGTGTCGATCACGCCGTAGAGCGTGACACTGGTCTGGGCATGCGCCGCCCCGGCTACGGTGCCGAGTGCTGCCAGGGCGATAAGCGATTTCTTCATGCTCGAAGGTCTCCTGTGTCTTTTCAATATGTGACGCCGGCTCTCTTACGCGGTTGCGGACAGGTCCGTCCGCGCTCTTGTCTTGTCGGTCATGTGGCCGGCGCGTCTCGACAGTAGAGTTGGCATGCACCCGCAGCGCCTATCGAAAAGGGAGGGGAGGGGGGCGCGGATGGCCCCACGCGGCCGTCAAATGCCGGCCTGTCGCCGTGCCGGCGAGGATTGCACGAGCGGGCGACGCAGGGTAGGGAATCCACCAGTGTGTCGGCGCGGCGCAACAGTGTTGCCCGAGCGCTGCCCGAACCCCCGCCCGAAAGGGAGGGGCGCCGGAGACGGCGTGCCGCTACCGTTCGATACAAGCAGAGAAAGCTGGTCCGCGCGACGCGGGCCGCGGAGCATAGCCATGTATCGACCAGATTCCGAAAACCCCGGCCTGCCGGTTTCGCGCCTGCACTATCCCTGCGGGGAGCAGCCCGCGCCGGGGCAGGCGTTCGAGATCGCGCCCGGCGTGATGTGGATGCGGTTGCCCTTGCCCAATGTGCTGGGCCATATCAACGTCTGGGCCATCGACGACGGCGACGGCTGGGCCATCGTCGACACCGGCATCTACACGCCGGAGATCGTGGAGGCCTGGGAAATGCTGCTCGACGGCCCGCTCGGCGGCCGGCCGGTCTCACGCGTGATCGTCACGCACCAGCATCCCGACCACATCGGCATGGCCGGCTGGCTCACCGAGCGATTCCGCTGCCGCCTGTGGATGACTCGCGAGGAGTACCTGTACAGCCTCGCCACCGTTGCCGAGGGCGGACAGGAGGCGCCGCCGGAGGGCAACGACTTCTACCGCCGCGCCGGCTGGGACGAAGTGGCGCTCGATGGCTATCGCCGCCGCTTCGGGCGCGCAGGGCGCATGATCTCGCGACTGCCGCGCAGCTATCGGCGCCTGCAGGACGGCGAGTCGCTGCGGATCGGCACGCACACGTGGCGGGTCGTCGTCGGGCAGGGCCACACGCCCGAGCATGCCTGCCTGTACTCCCCCGACCTGCACGTGCTGATCGCGGGCGACCAGATCCTGCCGCGCATCTCGCCCAACGTCTCGGTCCACCCGATGGAGCCCGACGCCAATCCGCTGGCGGGCTGGGAAGCATCGCTCGCGCGCATCCGCCGGCTCGTGCCGTCGGATGTGCTCGTGCTGCCCGCCCACAACGAGCCGTTCGAAGGCCTCCACGTGCGCATCGACCGGCTGGAACAGGCGTCGTGGCAGGGCACGGCGAGGTTGCGCGAGGCGTTGCGCGAGCCACGGCGCGTGATTGACCTGTTCGGCGTATTGTTCGCCACGCAGGTGACAGGCGACGACGCGCTCCAGTACGCGCTCGCTACCGGCGAGGCCGTCGCCCATCTCAACTACCTGCGTGCGCTCGGCGATCTCGACGTGCGCGTGGACGCCGCCGGCGTGGCCTGGTACGGCGCGAAGCCGCGCGGCACTTCGGCCGCCCCGCTCGCGGTGGAAGGCGGGGTGCCGGCATGACTGGCGTCCCGTTGCCCCCGGCGCTGCCGTCCGCGTTTGGCCGGCCGACGCCCGCCTTCCATCCTGCGGCGCGTTCCGCCTTGCTGGAACGCCGCAATACGCTGGTCCGCCAGCTCGCCCGTGCGACTCCGACCGACATCCGGCACGCATTGCTGCTGCAACTCGCCTGCTGCGACCTCGACCTGCGCGCGGCCGGGCTGCGCCGCTTTGCCGGCTGACTGTTTCCCCAGACCGATACCACCTTGACCCCGTTCCGCTTTCAGACTGTTCCCACGCTGGTCGTGGAGTATGGCGCCGCGCGCCGCCTCGGCGCGTTGCTGCGCGAGTCGTATCCCGGCCTGTCGCGCCTTTGCCTGGTGACCGACGGCTTCCTGCGCCGCAGCGGCCTCATCGATCCCGCGCTCGCCAGCCTCGAAGCGCATGGCTGGCACGTCACCGTGATCGACGACGTGATCGCCGATCCGCCCGAGCATGTCGTGGTGGAAGCCACGAACCGGGCGAGATCCGCGCGCGCCGAAGTCGTGCTCGGCCTGGGCGGCGGCTCGTCGATGGACGTGGCCAAGCTGCTCGCGGTACTCGTCCCCGGCACGCAGACGCTGCCCGAGATCTACGGTGTCAGGCAGATCCGGGGCACGCGCCTGCCGCTGGTGCAGATGCCCACGACGGCCGGCACGGGCTCGGAGGTGACCGCCGTGTCGATCGTCACCACGGGCGAGACGACCAAGACCGGCGTGGTCGGCCCGCAACTGGTCGCCGACCTGGCGATCCTCGACGCGGAGCTTACCCTTGGCCTGCCCCGCGAAGCCACCGCCGCGACCGGCATCGACGCGATGGTCCACGCCATCGAGGCCTACACCACCGCGCACCTGAAGAACCCGATTTCCGACATGCTCGCCGTGCAGGCGCTGCGCCTGCTGTCGCGCAACCTGCTGCGCGCCTGCGACAACGGCGCGGACCGCGAGGCGCGCGAAGCTGTGCTGCTGGGCGCGATGTTCGCCGGACAGGCCTTCGCGAATGCGCCGGTGGCGGCGGTCCATGCGCTGGCCTATCCGGTTGGCGGCATCTTCCACGTGCCGCACGGCCTGTCGAACGCGCTCGTACTGCCGCACGTCATGCGGTTCAATGTGCCCGACGCTGCCGAGCTATATGCCGAACTCGCGGCAATCCTGCTGCCGGGCGTATCGGGCAATGCGGCCGAAGCTGCTAGCGTGCTGATCCGCTACCTGGAGAACCTGATCGAGGTGACCGGCATTCCACGCCGGTTGCGCGATGTGGGTGTCCGGCCGGAGGACCTGCCGCGCATGGCGCGCGATGCGATGCTGCAGACGCGCCTGCTGGTGAACAATCCACGCCGGGTCACGGAGGTGGATGCGCTGGCGATCTACGAAGCAGCGTATTGAAAGGAGAGGGCGCGGGGAGGGCGCGCAGTTTGCTCCCCTCTCCCGCTTGCGGGAGAGGGGTTGGGGGAGAGGGCAGGCGGTCGTGCAACCCACATCGCTCGACGCAGCGCCGCGCCCTCTCCCCCGGCCCCTCTCCCATGCATGGGAGAGGGGAGCGAACCTAAGTCGAAGCCTCGCGCATCCTCGGCATCGCCTGTTGCCATCGCCGCGCTGTCGCCCAGAACAGCGTCCGCACGGCGTGGTCGTCGATGTGCTCCAGCGCCTGTTCTCCAAGTTGCAGGTGATGCAGCGACAGCAGCCCCGCCTCCGCTGCGCTGGCGATGTGGATCAACCGCGCACGCCCGACACTGAACCGGATCCACTCTTCATACAGCCGCGCGAGGCAGTCGGCGTAGCTTCCCTTGCCGCGCCGCGCATCGGACCTCGCCGTCTGCGCTGCCTCGCGGGTAGCCTTGCGCACTTCGCTCATCACCGCTGTCAGCCGTGCCTTCACGGTGGGCGCGGCGGCCGGTCTTCCAAAGGGAAGGAACGGCGTCATGCGGTCACTGCCGTGGCAAGCAGCGGTTCGAGCGCGGCGCGCATGTCCGGTGGCAGCGGCACTGGCCGGCGCGTCGCGCGGTCCACGTACACGTGGACGAAATGACCCTGCGCCGCGGCCGTCTCGTCGTCATCCCGGAACAGTCCCACCTCGTAGCGCACGCTCGAATTGCCGAGCGTCGCCACGCGCAGGCCGGCCACCACCGTCTCCGGGAAGCTCAGCGGCGCGAAGTAGTTGCACTGCGTTTCGATGACGAGGCCGATCGTGGGGCTGGTGTTGGGATCGAGCACCCCGGCCCCGATCAGATAGGTGTTCACCACGGTGTCGAAGTAGCTGTAGTAGACGACGTTGTTGACGTGGCCGTAGGCGTCGTTGTCCATCCAGCGCGTGGTGATGGGCTGGAAGTGAAGGTAGTCCTGGCGGGTGGAGCGCATTGTGTAAGGCGGCGGGATCAAAAAAAACTCCGGCACGAGGCCGGAGGCCAAAACAACGCGGAGATAACGCGAAGACTGTTCTGCTCTGTCCTGTCAGGAGACGCGGCGCGGCTGGTCGGTCCAGTATTTCTCGCGCACGGTCCGGCGCAGCACCTTGCCGACCGCGCTGACGGGGAGGGCCTCGACCATCGACACCGTCTTGGGCGCCTTGAAGCGGCCGAGCTTGTCCTTGACGTGCTCGATCAGTGCCTCGGCATTGACCGAGGCGCCCGGCTTGAGCACCACTTCGGCATGCACGGCCTCGCCCCACTTGTCGTCCGGCACGCCGACCACCGCCGACATCGACACGGCCGGATGCGCATTGAGCGACGCCTCGACCTCGACGGCGTACACATTGAAGCCGCCGGTGATGATCATGTCCTTCTTGCGGTCGACGATGAACACGTAGCCGGCATCGTCCACGTATCCGAGGTCGCCCGACTTCCAGAACCCGTCGTGGAACTCGCTCGCCGTTCCCTCCGGGTTGTTGAAGTAGCCGCCGATCGTGCCGCGCCCGCGCAGCCAGATCTCGCCCGTGGCGCCGGCCGGGACGTCATTGCCGTTCTCGTCGACGATGCGCATCTCCATGCCGATCGTGGTCCGGCCGGCTGAAGCAAGGCGACCGGTCTCGATGGCCGTCAGGTGGTCCGACTGGGTCAGCGTGCAGACCGCCTGCGCGCATTCGGTCGCGCCGTAGAGCTGGAAGAAGATGTTGCCGAAGCGCTCCTGGGCCTGCTTCAGCTTGGACGGGCTCATCGGCGCGGCGCCGTAGTAGAGCGTACGCAGGCTCGACAGGTCATGGTCGGTGGCTTCCGGCAGGTCGAGCAGCCAGTTGACGAGCGTCGGCACCATCAGCGACGTGGTGACCCCTTCCGTCTCGACGTTGCGGCACCAGGCCTTGAGGTCGGCGGCGTTCTGGGTGAGCGTGCAGCCGCCGCGGAACAGCGTGGGCAGGAACGACAGGCCGGAACCGTGGCTGACCGGCGCGATGTGCAGGTAGCGCGTGCGGCGGTTCAGTGCGACGCTCTGCTCCTCGTCGGCGTACATGGTGTCGCGCGCGGCAAGCCAGTTGTCGATGGTGTACTGCGCGCACTTGCTCCTGCCGGTGGTGCCGCCGGTGAAGCGGTAGACCAGGATGTCGGCGCAGGTGTCGTGCTGGACGCCCGGCTCGGCATCGGTGACGCCGTCGAGCAGGTCGTCGAAGCAGTGCACGCCCTCGCATGGGGTGGCGGACGAGGGGAGCGGGTCCATGCAGACGACGGTCGCCCCGCGCTCGCGCAGCATGTCGCCATAGCGCTCGAGCAGCGAGGTCTCGATGAAGACGACCTTGGGCCGGATGAACTCCACCTGCCAGCGGTGCTCGTCGAATGCGTCGCGGAAATTCGTATGGGCGATGGCGGCCTCGCCCTTGAACGCGGTCCAGGCGTGCAGCAGCGAGAGGTTGTCGTTCTCCAGGATGCAGAGGGCGACGTCGCCGCGGCCCAGCCCGAGGCGGTCGCGCATCATGTTGGCGATGCGATTGGTCTGCCGGTGCAGCTCGGCGAACGTGTAGCGCCGGTCGCGCTCGATGTTGACGAGCGCCTCGTTGTTGGCAAACTGCCTTGCCACCTGCCCCATGACGCGGGCGAAGTCCATCTTCATTGCTGTCTCCGTGGCGGTCTCGTTGGAATGTCGATGCAGTCTAGGCGGCACGCCGGCACCGTTCCCCTCTCCCGGGGAGAGGGCGCGTTTTCCCTGATGCCGGTTGGTCCCTCCCGACGCGAGAGGGGCGCGCCCCTGCGCGAGCCGCTAGTCTCGGCCCAGCGAAACCCTCTCATCCGCCGCCATGTCCTCTCTTCACGCACGTATTCAGGACGGCCTGCTCGTCCGCGACCGGGCCTATATCAACGGCACGTGGGTCGCGGCCGACGACGGCAGCACGTTCCCGGTCATCAATCCCGCCAACGACCGGACCCTGGCTGACGTCGCCAATCTTGGCGTGGCCGAGACGATGAACGCCATCGCCGCCGCCGACGCGGCGTTGCCGGCCTGGCGCGCCCGCACCGGCAAGGAGCGTGCGGCATGCCTGCGCCGCTGGTTCGACCTGATGACCACGCACGCGAACGACCTCGCCGCGATCATGACCGCCGAGCAGGGCAAGCCGCTGCATGAGGCGCTCGGCGAAGTGGCCTACGGCGCGTCGTTCGTGGAGTGGTTCGCCGAGGAGGCCCGGCGCGTGAACGGCGACGTGCTCGCCTCGCCGTCGTCCGACAAGCGGCTGATGGTGCTCAGGCAGCCCATCGGCGTGTGCGCCGCCATCACGCCGTGGAATTTCCCGATCGCGATGATCACGCGCAAGGCGGCGCCCGCGCTGGCGGCTGGCTGCACCATCGTCATCAAGCCGGCAGGGCAGACGCCGCTGTGCGCGCTGGCGCTGGCGGAGCTTGCCGACCGCGCGGGCATTCCGCCCGGCGTCATCAACGTGGTGACGACGAACACCGCGTCGGCGGCCATCGGCAAGGCGCTGTGCGAGTCGCCTGTCGTCCGCCATCTCTCGTTCACGGGCTCCACGCCGGTCGGCAGCATCCTGATGCAGCAGAGCGCATCGACGGTCAAGAAGCTGGCGCTGGAACTGGGCGGCCATGCCCCGTTCATCGTGTTCGAGGATGCCGACCTCGACGCGGCCGTGGAGGGCGCGATCGCCTCCAAGTACCGCAACGCGGGCCAGACCTGCGTCTGCACCAACCGCTTCTACGTGCATGACAAGGTCTATGACACCTTCGTCGCCCGCCTGGCGGAGAAGGCCGCCGGGCTGCGCGTGGGAGACGGCTTCGAGTCCGGCGTGGCGCAGGGACCGCTGATCGACGACCACGCGGCGGCGAAAGTGCGCGAGCACATCGACGACGCGCTGGCGAAGGGCGCGCAGCTCGTGACCGGCGGCAACGTGGTGCCGGGACTCGGCTCGGACCGCTTCGTCGCGCCGACGGTGCTGGCCGATGCCACGCACGACATGCTGATCGCCTCCGAGGAGACCTTCGGCCCGGTGGCGGCGGTGTTCCGCTTCCACGACGAGGCCGGGGTGATCGCCATGGCCAACGCCACCGAATCGGGCCTCGCCTCGTACTTCTACAGCCGCGACATCTCCCGCGGGTGGCGCGTGGCCGAGGCGCTGGAGTACGGCATGGTCGGCATCAACACCGGGCTCATTTCCAACGAAGTGGCGCCGTTCGGCGGCGTCAAGCAGTCGGGCCTGGGCCGCGAGGGCTCGCGCTACGGCATGGACGAGTACCTGGAGATGAAGTACCTCTGCCTCGGCGTCATGTGAGGCGGACGGCGCTTCCGGACGCGGCCACCCTGCAAGAAAGGGAGGGGAGGAAAGCGCCCGCCGTCCCTAAGATAGCCTGACACGAACCCACATGACACCGGGTTGCCCCCCAACCGGGCGGCGCCTGGATCTGAAAGTAGAACAGAGCATGGATTTCGACCTGACTTCGGAACAGCAACTGCTGCAGGACAGCGTGCGCCGGTTCATCGACAAGACGTATGGCTTCGAAGCGCGCGGCCGGCTGCTGAAGGAAGGCAGGAACGGCAGCCCCGCGAACTGGAGCATGTTCGCCGACAACGGCTGGCTGATGGCCGCGCTGCCGGAGGCGCATGGCGGCCTCGGTGGCACGCTGCCCGACACCGCGATCATCGCGCAGGAATTCGGGCGCGCGCTGGTGGTCGAGCCTTACATCGGCTGCGCGGTGCTCGCCGCGCAGACGCTGGTGGCCGGGGGCACGGCGGGACAGAAGGATCGGCTGCTGCCGCTGCTCGGTGCCGGCGCGCTGCGCATGGCGCTGGCCTACAGTGAGCCCGGCTCGCGCGGGATGCCGGAGCCGGTGTCGCTGCGTGCCGAGCGCGATGGCGACGGCTACGTGCTGCACGGGCGCAAATCACTGGTGCTCGGTGGCGTGGGCGCGGTTGGCCCGCAGGTGTTCATCGTCTCGGCGCAGGTGCCGGGTGTCGACGGCGTCACGCTATTGCTGGTCGACGCCGACGCGCCAGGGCTGCATCGCCAGCCGCTGCCGCTGCATGACGGCACGTGGGCCGAGGAACTGACTTTCGACGGCGTGCGCGTGCCGGCCGATGCGGTGCTGGGCGAGCCGGGGCACGGCCTTGCCGCGCTGCATGCGGGCCTGGCGAGCGGCATCGTCGCCTTGTGTGCGTCACTGATCGGGGCGATGGAAAAGACCATCGAGCTCACCGCCGAATACCTGAAGACCCGCCAGCAGTTCGGCGTGCCCATCGGGGCGTTCCAGGCGCTGCAGCACCGCATGGCGGACATGGCGTCGGAGTTCGAGGTGGCGCGGTCGATGCTGCACGTCGCGCTGGCGTCGCTGGTGAACGACGACGCCGCCACGCAGCAGCGCAAGCTGTCGGCGGCCAAGATGCTGGTCTGCCGCGCGGCGAAGTCCGTCTGCGGTCAAGGCATCCAGTTGCACGGCGGCATCGGCATGACCGAGGAATACAGCGTCGGCCACTACTACAAGTACGCGATCGTGGCCGACCTGCTGCTCGGCAGCAGCGACAGCCACGAAGCCGCCAGCGCGGCGGCACTGCAAGCGGACCTGCGGGCCCGGGCGGCCTGAGTTCCGGATCCTCCGATCCTCCCATAGAGACAACGATAGAGAGACACGACATGAAGACCTACGCAAACCTGTCCCAACTGCAATCCCTGGTGGGAGAGGTGATCGGCACGAGCGACTGGATCGTCATCGAACAGCAGCGCATCAACACGTTCGCCGACGCGACCGGCGACCACCAGTGGATCCACGTCGATCCGGAGCGCGCCGCCAAGGGCCCCTTCGGCGCCCCCATCGCCCACGGCTTCCTGACGCTGAGCCTGCTGCCGGTCTTCTCGAAGGGCGCGTTCGCCATCGAGGACGTGAAGATGGGCGTGAACTACGGCCTGAACAAGGTGCGCTTCGTTAAGCCGGTGCCGGTCAACAGCAACGTCCGCGCGCACTTCAAGCTGGCGAACTTCGAGCCGCTCGACAGCAACGGCGCGCAGCTCACCTATGAAATGACCGTCGAGATGCAGGGCAGCGACAAGCCGGTGTGCGTGGCCGAGTCGGTCGTCCGCATGTTTGCCTGAGAAGCGCCAACAGACCGAATTGGCCCGACCGTTTTGTTCTCCCCTCTCCCAGAGGGAGAGGGGAGCGAAGCATCCGCAAGAATCACGAATCCGCAAGAATCCGCAAGAGAGGTACAAAGACATGAGCGATACCAGCGCAGTGCTCCTGAGCGAGCAGGAAGTCATGATCCGCGACGCCGCCCGCAAGGTGGCGCAGGAAGTCGTCGCCGCCACGGCGGCTGAACGGGACCGCACCGGCGCATGGCCGCGCGCCGAACTGAAGGCCGTGTCCGAGCTCGGCTTCCTCGGCATGCACATCCCCGAGGAATACGGTGGCTCGGGCGCGACGTTCCCCGAGTACTGCCTGTCCATCGTGGAATTCGCGGCAGCCGACGCGGGCTTCGCCACCATCCTCCACGTGCACAACGGCCTCGCGGGCGTCATCGCCCAGGCCGGCAACGAAGCGCAGAAGCGCAAGTACCTGCCCGCCGCGGCGTCGGGCGAGACCATCGTGGCCGGCCTGCTGACCGAGCCGCAGGCGGGCTCGGATACCAACGCCTTCCGCACCTCCGCACGCCGCGAGGGCGATCACTACGTGCTGAACGGCAGCAAGCAGTTCATCTCGAACGGCAACGAGGCGGGCATCGGCGTCTGCATCGCGGCCTCCACCGAGACGCCGGAGGGCAAGAAGGGCCCGAGCCTGTTCATCGTCGATGCGAAGGCGCCGGGCTACGTCGTGGCCCGCGTGGAAGAAAAACTGGGCCAGCGGTCGGCCCAGGTGGCGGCAATCCAGCTCGACAACCTCCGCGTGCCGGCCGAAGACTTGATCGGCGAGGAAGGCACCGGCTACAAGCGCGTGATGAGCATGCTGTCGGAAGGCCGCATTGGTATTGCTGCGGTGGCTTGCGGCGTGGCGCGTGCCGCGCTGGAAGCGGCGGTCCAGTACGCGAAGGAGCGTGAGGCCTACGGCGGCCCGATCATCAACCTGCAAGGCGTGGCGTTCGACCTCGCCGACATGTCCGCCCGCGTGGAAGTGGCGACGCAGTACATGATGCACGCCGCGCGCCTGCAGCAGGCCGGCGTGCCGTGCGGGAAGGAAGCGTCGATCGCCAAGCTGGTCGCCAGCGAGATTGCCGAGAAGGTGTGCTCGGACGCGATCCAGATCCATGGCGGCTATGGCTACCTGACCGACTTCCCGGTCGAGCGCTACTACCGCGACGCCCGCGTGACGAAGATCTACGAGGGCACCAGCCACATCCAGAAGGTCATCATCTCGCGCGCGCTTGGCGCACGCTGAAAGGCAGGAAAACATGGGAAAGCTTGACGGAAAAGTCGCCCTGGTCACCGGCTCGGGCCGCGGCATCGGGCGCAGCCTTGCGCTGAAACTGGCGGCCGACGGCGCGCGCGTGGTCGTCAACGACCTCGACGCCGATCCGGCGCACGAGGTACTGGCGGAGATCCGGGAGATGGGCGGCGAGGCTGCCGCCTGCGTGGGCAGCGTGACGGAAGCCGGCTTCGCGGACCGCTTCGTGAAGACCGCCGTGGACGCGTTCGGCGGCATCGACATCATCGTCAACAACGCCGGCTACACCTGGGACAACGTCATCCAGAAGATGACGGACGAGCAGTGGCAGGCCATCGTCGACTGCCACATGACCGCGCCGTTCCGCATCCTGCGGGCGGCCTACCCGGTCATCAGCACCGCCGCCAAGGCGGAGATCGCCGAGGGGAAGGAGAATTTCCGCAAGGTGGTCAACATCTCGTCCGTGTCGGCCGGCGGCAATCCGGGCCAGGTCAATTACTCGGCGGCGAAGGCCGGCATCATCGGGCTGACCAAGGCGCTGGCGAAGGAATGGGGCCGGCTGAACGTCAACGTCAATGCGGTGGCGTTCGGGCATATCGAGACGCGCCTGACGGTGCCGTTTGCCGGCAAGGACAGCGCGACGGTGACCATCGAGGGGCGTGAGATCAAGGTGGGGATCAGCGAGCAGATCGCCGAGCAGTCGAAGAAGTCGATTCCGCTGCAACGTCCCGGCCGGCCGGAAGAGGCGGCGGGATCGGTGTACCTGTTCTGCATCCCGGAGTCGAACTACGTGACGGGTCAGGTGCTGATCTGTGGTGGGGGGATCGGGGCGATCTGAATTGGATCGTGGTCCGATTGCAAGATGAGGGCCGGCCACAAGCCGGCCCTTTTTGTCATGCACTGCTGGCTTTTCGGGGACGGTTGCCCGGATGGGCGGCGTCCGTCTGGGTTCCGCCAGCCGCCGCCGTTCGCGATCGCCGTCATGCGGCCATTCGAGCGGCGGCTGCGCTCATTGCATACCGACAAACCATGGCTATTTGCCGATGCGATTCGCTTCGTGCGTCGGCTCCGCTTCGGGAAACTTCCACGCGCCTGTGAGAATGTCCGCGCGCGGGCGGTAGAGCCGCACCATGTAGTTCCAGCCTTTCACGATCGGCAGACAGTTTTGCACCTTGCCATCGCAGCCGCCGAAGCGGATTGTGATGGCCCCGTTCCCATCCTTTTGGGCCGTGATGTTGTTGAGTGTGTAGGCGCCGCGCGGATTCTTCTCGTAGTACCCCTTGGCATTGTAGACACTGACCGACCAGAATCCGTCGACAGGAACGTCCTTTACCTTCAAGGTGTAACTGGTGCTTCCGTCATTCTTTGCGGGAACGACGTTGAGATAGACGGCATCCCGTGGCGCATTTGCCCCCCACGCTGAAGCGGCACCGATCAGATATTGAACCGGGTCGACTTCCTCTTTGGTGCCGAAGGCGCGCCGGGTATCGGTGACCGTGCTAGCGAGAACCAGGAGCGCATCCCGGACCTTTGTCTGGCTTTTCTTGTCCCAGTTCGGAATCTCGAACTTGCCGGGGCCACCCGGTTGCGAGACCTTGATTGCGTTCTGCAGCGCATGCACGCGGCCGAGATCGTCGGGATCGTTCGGATCGACCAAGGTTCGAACGCCAGCAAGCACATAACGTGTACCGATTTTCGCCTTGTCGAGCGTATGCGGCCCGGCGCCGTATTCGGTCGTCGTGTACTGATCCTCGCTAATGAGCTGGAGCGACATAAACCGCTGTCCTGCTTCGGGCAGCGTAATGGTGACCGGTCCTGCGTCGAGATCGAGGACGCGCGTCGAATACAACGTATCTCGATTGCCACGGATGACGGTCTGATGATCAATCGGGAGAAGTTCGCGAATATGATGCCAGCCGCCGAATCCACCGCCGATTACGGAATTGCTGAAGTAGAGGTCGGTCTCGGCACGGACAAAGTTGTCGACCGTGACAGGAACGGCCTGCGGTCCTGCCCGTTCGGTCTGTGCGGCGGACGGCAGAGCCGCGCATGCTGTAGCCATCAGAATTGCAATACGCAGTTGACGCAGATTCAACGTTTTCTCCCAGAGTGCCTTGATATCGGATTGAGACGATTCGTCCGACCGACCGAGCCATGCTCGATAGCTTTTGATCGACGAACAGCCCTCTCTATCGTCCCGCTACTTGAGCAACCCGCGCTGGCGCGCGAGCGCAATCGCATCGTACCGGCTCGATACCCCCAGCTTGGCAAGGATATTCTTCACATTCCACTTCACAGTGCCGAACGTGATGTTCAGCGTCAGCGCAATCCGCTTGTTCGACATCGCCTCCGCAATCAACGAGAGGATTTCCAGCTCGCGCGGCGTGAGCGGGCCGCGCTCGGCGTCGGGTGCGATGCGTGCGGCGGCGCTGGCGGCGGAAGGGATGGCCGGCGCGGCTGCCGGCGCGACGGCGCCGGGGGTCATGCGCCGCAGCAGGTCGTCGAGGTAGCCTGCGACGGCTGGCGGCAGGTCGGCTTCGTCGCGCAGGCGCGCCAGCAATCCTCCCGTCTGTTCCTTCATGTCGAGCAGCGTGCGGACGAGGCCCCGCTTTTCGGCGAGGGTGACCGCTGCCGTCAGGCAGCGCTCGGCATCTTCTTCCTGCTGCAGGGCGTCATGCGCCACGGCCGCGAGCAGGTTGGCACGCACGACCACCCGGCTGCGGGCGTACGTCTCGCCGTAGGACAGCATGCCGGCCAGCGCTTCCAGCGCCACGCGGGGATTGGAGTCAGCCAGCGCAAGCTGGGCGCGCACGAGCGCCGCCATGGCGGGGATCTGGGCCAGGGCGCCGGTGGCGTCCGCGTGCGCCTTGCACAGCCTTTCCAGCCGCATCGCCAGTTCCGCCGCGCGCCGGTGCTCACCGGTCTTCAGCAGGAGGTTCACCTGCTCGGCCAGCATCAGCGCGAGGGCGCGGTCGAGGCCGAGGAGATGGAAGTGCGTCGCCTGCGCATCGAGGAAGGAGAGGGCGGTTTCGGGGACGTCCTGGAGGAAGTCGAGACGCGCGCGGCATAGCGACGACTGCATCATCACGTCCGGCCATGACGACTGCGTCATGCCGGCCCGGTTGGCGAGCGCCTCGCGGGCGTCGTCGATGCGGTCGAGTTCGTAGCAGGCATGGGCAAGCGTTGCCGCGCACAGGTTGGCGGGAAGCGACGCCCGCCCATACCTGGCCTCGGCACGGGCGAGGGTGGCCGCACCGAGCCGCGCCGCTTCCCTGACGTCGCCTACCGCGAAGCAGGCTTGCGCGCGCAGGCTTTCGAAGACCATCGCCATGTCGTTGTCGCGGTCTTCCGGCGGGATCGGATTCCGGTCGAAGAGGCCGCGGACGTCGTCATGGCGCCCCACGGCGAGATAGGCCACCGCCAGCCCCGCGAGGCAGATGTAGCGCAGGGAGGGGCTCTCCAGCGGCGTGCTGCACAGGGGCTCCAGCAACTCGACGGCGCGCTGCATGTCGTCGCGCTGGATGGCGATGGACGAGTCGATGATCGAGAACTTGGAGGAAATGGCCGGAATGCGGGCGGCGTCGGTGCGGCGGATCTGCTCGATCCAGCGCTCGGCCTTGTCGGCGCGGCCGGTGAAGGCATGGGTCAGGCAGCCGAGGAAGAACAGGCGCGGATGCGAGAACAGCGTTTCCTGCGGCAGCCGGTCGATCATGTGCAGCAGCGGGCCAATGTACGCCATGCTCCAGGTGGACGCGGTGCCGGCCTGCTCCATCGCGTCGGCGGCGAAATCGAGGTCGCCGGCGAGGCTGGCATGGCGCACGGCCTCGACGAGCAGGTCGTGCGCGGCGAACCAGCGGCTGGCGCGGCCATGCACGGCCTCGACGGCCTCCTTGCCCTGCCGGGCGAGGCGCTGGGCCAGGAATTCACCGAACAGCGGGTGGAAGCGGTACCACGGCGAGGGATCGTCGGTCTCGACCCGGTAGATCAGCAGGTTCTCGTCTTCGGCGCGCTTGATCAGGTCCGCGGCTTCCGCGTTGCCGGTCACGGCCTCGGCCAGCCCGGCGTTGAAGCGCCGGAACACCGACAGCTGTTCCATGAATGCCGTCAGCTCCGGCGGCAGGTAGGCCACCACGTCCTCGGCGAGGTAGGACTGCAGGTCCGCCGACTTCCACAGCAGCGAGCGCAGGCTGGTGCGCTTCGCGGGCCGGATGCGAAGCATCGTGGCAACCGGTTGCAGGCTCGCGGGCCAGCCGCTGGTCAGGTCGTGGATCAGGCGGACTTCGTCGGCGCTCAGCTTCAGGGTGCTGAGGTTCTGGTCGAAGAAGGCGCGCGTCTCGTCGAGGTCGAACGGCAGTTCCGCGAAGTCGATCTCCGATATCTGTCCCTGCATGCGCAGCCGGCCGAGGCTCAGCGGCGGCATGGTGCGCGAGGCGATGACGATGTGCAGGTTGGCCGGGCAGTGGTCGAGCAGCTTCTGCATCAGCCGGTGCGAGGCGGGAGCCTCGACGTGCTGGTAGTCGTCGATCATCAGGTAAAGCTCGCGGTCGATCTCCTCGACGGCGCTGGTCGCGAGGGCCACGAGCGCTTCCAGCGACTGCTCGCTGCCGGCGGCGTCGGGCACTGCGTCGTCCGCCAGCATGCCGAGCCGCTGGAACGCGGCCAGCAGGTAAGTGCAGAAGCTGGAGAACTGCCGGTCGTCATGGCTGAACGACAGCCACGACACGTCGACCCCCGTCTTCATGAGTTCCTGCCGCCATTGCGCAAGCAGGATCGTCTTGCCGAAGCCGGCGCCGCCGGTGATCAGCGTGGCGGTGGCGTGCTTCTCGTCCCGCAGGCGGGCCAGGAGCTTGGTGCGCGGGATGTGGCGGGGACTGATGCGGGGCGGCGAGAACTTGGTCGCCACCAGGAGATTGTCGGGATGCATGGCCGGTGGTTGCCTGGAAGAAGCGGGCCCGGCGTGATGCGGCATGGATGTGCCGGCCGGGAGCGCGTGACGGCACATTATGGCGTTCCGCCTCCCGGTTTGGAAAGTGGCACCGACCCGGAGGGGGGACGGCAACTGGTGGACCAGGTGCCATATCCGGCATAAATGCGCGGCGCCCGCCGCGAACGTCCGCAAGGGGAGGGGCAGGGACCGCCCCCCTCGACGTACCTTGCCATCCAGCGAGAAACGCCCTCCGCGTCGGGAGGCGCGTTCGGAATTTGCACAAGGAGAAGACATGAGCGAACCCGTTTCGTTTGAAGTGAAGGGCCAGGTCGGCTGGATCACCCTGATGCGCCCCCAGGCGCGCAACGCCATCAGCATGGACATGGCGCTGGCCATGGCTGCGCAACTGCGGGCCTGGCAACAGGACGACCAGGTGCGCGTGGTGGCCGTGACCGCTACCGGCCCCGCCTTCTGCGCCGGCGCCGACCTGAAGGCGAGCGGCACCCCGGGCCCGGGCGAGCCTGACCTGCTCGACACGCTCGTGGCGTTCTTCGACACCCTGCGCGCCTTCCCGAAGCCCACCATCGCCGCCGTCAACGGCCTCGCCATCGCGGGCGGGCTCGAAACCGTGCTGGCCTGCGACTTCGTGATCGCGGCGCAGAGCGCCCGCTTCGGCGATGCCCACTCGAACTTCGGCGTGTTCCCGGGCGGCGGCGGCGCGGCCATCCTGCCGCGCAAGATTCCGCAGAACATCGCCAAGTACCTGCTGTACACGGGTGAGTCGCTGCCGGCGGCCGACATGAAGCAGTACGGCCTCGTGGCCGAGGTGGTGGCCGACGAGGAACTGGTGGCGCGCGTGCAGGCCATCGGCGACAAGCTGGCGACCAAGAGCCCGCTGGTGCTGCGCAAGATGAAGAAGGTAGCCGACGAATGCGCCGACAAGCCGGCGGCCGACGCGCTGCGCCACGAATTGCTGGCGCTGCGCGACCACCAGCGCTCGTACGACATCGCCGAGGGCCTGCGCGCCTTCGCCGAGAAGCGCAAGCCGGAATTCAAGGGCTATTGAGATCGAGAGATCGAGGGCTTTCTCCCCTCTCCCATGCATGGGAGAGGGGCGGGGGAGAGGGCAACGGCGGTTCCGTTCGCGATATCGCCACTTGAGGCGCCGCCCCTCTCCCCCGGCCCCTCTCCCGCGCGCGGGAGAGGGGAGCAACCAAACCTGTACGGAAAAAATAGAAGCCATGGAAAACATCTACATCGTCGGCGTCGGCATGACGCCCTTCGGCCGCCACGTCGACAAGACCATCAAGCAACTGACCGCCTCGGCCGTGGAAGACGCCCTCAAGGACGCCAACTGCGACCGCAAGTGGGTGCAGGCCGCCTTCTTCGGCAACTGCACGCAAGGCCACTTCGACGGCCAGCACATGATCCGTGGCCAGGTGGCGCTGCTGCCGCTGGGCTTCGACGGTATCCCCATCTTCAACATCGAGGGCGCCTGCGCCTCGTCGAGCCACGCCTTCAACCTGGCCGTGACGCAACTGCGCGGTGGCGCTGCTGACGTTGCCATCGCCGTGGGCGCGGAAAAGATGTTCTACAAGGACAAGGCCAAGATGTTCTCGGCCTTCGAGTCGGCCTGGGACATCGAGACGTTCGAAGAGAACAAGAACTACCTGGCCGAGATGGGCAAGGCCATCGTGCCGCCGCCCGGCTCGCAGTCGCCCAATGCCTACAGCCCGTTCATGGACGTGTACGCGGCGCTGGGCCGTGGCGGCCTGATGGAGCGCTTCGGCATCACGCAGCGCCAGTTGGCCGCCGTGTCGTCGAAGAACCACGGCCACTCGGTGCACAACGAGCGCTCGCAGTACCGCAACGCGATGACGATCGAGGAGATCCTCGCGGCGCCCCCGATCACCTACCCGATCACGCTGCCGATGTGCTCGCCGATCTCGGACGGCGCCGCCGCCGCGATCCTCTGCACGGAAGCCGGCCTGAAGAAGTACGGCTTCGACCGCAAGCGCGCGATCAAGGTGCTGGCGAGCGTGGTGCGCTCGGCGTCGGCCCGCGCCGCCACCGATTTCGACAACGGCTGCACGCACCTGGCCGGCAAGGCCGCCTACGAGCAGGCCGGCATTTCGCCGAAGGATGTCGACGTGGCAGAAATCCACGACGCCACCGCCATCGGCGAACTGCTGGCGGTCGAGGCGCTGGGCCTGTGCGAGCCTGGCGACAGCGGTGCCATGGCCGAGCGCGGCGAAACCACGATTGGCGGCAAGCTGCCGATCAACCCGTCGGGCGGCCTGGAGTCGAAGGGCCACCCCATCGGCGCCACCGGCATCGGCCAGATCTTCGAGCTGGTCGAGCAATTGCGCGGCAACTGCGGCAAGCGGCAGGTGGAAGGCGCACGCATCGCCCTGCAGGGCAACGGCGGCGGGCTGTGGCGCGTCGAGGAATCGACGGAACATGTCGGCATCTTCGGGCTGGCGTAACATTGCGGCCCGCCTTCCGGCGTGACGTCGATCCAACGTCACTCCGGCGGGGCCGCCATACGGTCGGGCTGGGGGATGCGGCGTCGCGGCATCCCCCGGCCCGTCTACATTTGTTGGAAGACATGTCCCCTCGCGGGTCCTCCACAAGAGGAAGGAGACAACTGATGAAGATGAATTTCGCACGCACGATGCAGAACCTCGTCGTGCGCTTCGGCGACCGGGAAGCCCTGGTCAATATCGAACGCCAGCGGCGCTACACGTTCCGCGAGCTGCACGCGCTGACCAACCGCATCGTCAACATGATGCGCGACAAGCTGCACCTGCGGCGCGGCGACGTGGGCCTGTGCATCCTGGAGAACGACAACATCGCCCTCATGCACGGCTGGACGGCGCTCAAGGGCGAGGCGGCGCTCGCCTACACCAACTACCGCGACGCGCAGGAAGAACACCGCTGGCAGGTCGACTTCATCCGGCCGAAGGTCGTCTTCATCGAGAACGCGCTGCTCGACCGCTACTTCGACATGCTGCGCGGGCAGGGCGCGACGGTCGTCTGCATGGACCCTCCGGCCACGCCGCGCGAGGGTCTGCTGTCCTTCTGGGACCTGCTGGAAGGCGTGTCCGATGCGAACCCCGGCGTGGAAAGCGACGTGCGCGAGGATGCCCTGGTCTACCGCTTTACCGGCGGCACCACCGGCAAGAGCAAGTGCGCGTCGTACACCATGGACAACTGGCTCGCCATGCGCGACTCCATGTACATGGAGTCGGAACAGGTCTACGACCTTGACACCCGCTTCCTGCACATGGCGCCGATCAGCCACGGATCGGGCCTCGGCCTGCTGCCCACGCTGTTCCGCGGCGGCTGCACGGTCACCATGAACGTGCCTGACCTGGCCCAGCTCTGCCGCAACATCGCCGCCGAGAAGATCACGAACACGCTGCTCGTGCCGACGATGATCTACCGCATGCTGGAAATGCCCGAAGCCACGCAGTACGACCTGTCGTCGCTGCGCACGCTGGCGTACGGCGCGGCGCCGATGAGTCCGGCCAAGCTGCGCCAGGCGCAGGAGCGCTTCGGCAACATCTTCATGCAGATCTACGGCGCGACGGAAATCCTGCATAGCGTGGGCATCCTGAGCAAGGCCGACCACCTGACCGCCAGCGACAAGCAGCTCGGCTCGGCCGGCCGCATCGTACCGGCGGTGGAGATCCGCATCGTCGACGAGTCGGGCAATGACGTCCCGCAGGGCGGCACCGGCGAGATCTGGCTGCGCTGCCGGGGCACCATCACCGGCTACTACAACGACCCGGAGGCCACGGCGGCCGAGTTCGTGGACGGCTTCTGGAAGTCGGGCGACCTGGGCTATCTCGACGACGAGGGCTACCTGTACCTGGTCGACCGCAAGAAGGACATGATCATCACCGGCGGCTTCAACGTCTACGCCGTGGAGGTGGAGGCCGCGCTGAATTCGCACCCGGCGGTGTCGAACTCTGCGGTGATCGGCGTGCCGCACGAGGAGTGGGGCGAAGCGCTGCACGCGGAGGTGGTGGTCAAGGCCGGCGCGCAGGTCACGGTCGAGGAGCTGATCGAGCACGTGAAGGGCCGCCTGGGCCGCTTCAAGATCCCGAAATCCCTCGTGTTCGTCGAGGCGCTGCCGGTCAGCGTGGTGGGCAAGGTGCTGCGCCGGCAGGTGCGGGAGAAGTACTGGCACGACAAGGACCGCCGCGTCGGCTGACGCCAGCCATCGGGTTTTCAATCCGCCCCCGGCGGTCCCCGGACTGCCCGGGCGGCCATGGCCGCCGGTCCTGCGTCCGGCGGCATTCTCCGGGGAAGACAAGCAAAGGATTGGAACATGCGATTGAAGCGTCAATGCCTGACCGGCAGTGCCGTGGCGGCATCGTTGTTGTTGGGTGCCTGCCAGTCTCAACTCCCTGCTTCGGGCGCTTCGGGCGACAGCGCCGTGGCGGACGTCCCGACGGCGCGGACCGCGTCGATCTCCGACCAGGACATCAGCGACGCCTACATCTACCTGCTCGGCCGCCTGCTGGTCGCGCGCCAGCAGCAGCTCGACTTCCGCGACGGCATGACGTGGAACCAGCTCGTGCATCGCAAGCCGGGCGAGGTGCTATGGCCCAATCCCAATCTCGACGTCGCCTATTCGGAAGCCTGGATGGCGGTCGACGAGACCAGTTGCTCGATCGTCACCGTGCCGGCGATCAAGGGCCGCTACTACACGGTGCACGTGCTCAATGGCTGGGGCGAGACGCTGGCCAACATCAACGAGCGCACCTATCCTGACCAGCCTGCAGGCGACTTCGCGTTCTGCCTGAAGGGCGCGAACGTGTCGCTGCCCGCCAACGTGCGCCGCGTGGACCTGCCGGCCCGCTACACGCGCATCCTGGCCCGCGTCGAACTCGGCGCCGACTGGAAGCAGGCCGAGGCACTGCAGCATCGCGTGACGCTGCGCGCCACAGGTACGCCGCGCCTGCCCCAACTACCCAAAACGCCAATGTTCGAACTGCGCCAGTTGCCCGGCGTGGAAGCGTTCGAGGCTGCCGGCGAGGCGCTGGCCGAGCCCGATCTCAATCCGGGCATGGCGCCGATGCAGGCGAAGGTCCGCGCCATTGCCGACGCCATCCGCGACCCGGCCGAACGCACGCGCGTGGACGGCGTGATCCGCCAGCGCGCCTTCGCCGACTTCGCCAGGGCCAGCCGTACCATCGGCCCGGGCACCACCCGCAACGGCTGGACGCGCGCCGCCGTTTCCGGCGCCTACGGCAGCGACTACCTGACTCGCACCCTCTTCAACTACGGCGGGATCTGGGTCAACACCTTCGACGAAGCCAACTACTATCGCGGCGCCGCCGACAGCACCGGTGCGATGCTCGACAGCAGCCAGACCTACACCGTCACCTTCCCGCGCGACCGGCTGCCGGCGGGCGAGGCACGCTACTTCTGGTCGGTGCTCGCGGTCGACAGCAAGACCTTCCGCGTGCTGCCCAACCCGATGAACCGCTTCATTCTCAACAACCAGTCGGGGCTGCAGTACGGCAAGGACGGCTCGCTGACGCTGTACTTCGGCCCGCAGAAGCCCGCGCAGGCGCCCGAGAGCAACTGGCTGCCCACGCCGGCCGGCCAGCAGTACCGGCTGATGCTGCGCTTCTATGGGCCGAAGGACCAGGAGAGGGCGCGCAACTACACGCCGCCGCCGATCTTGAAGGTGTCGTAAGGAGGGCGGGCTGCCGCCACATCAATACACAGACATGGAGACAGGAATGACAAAGAAGCTGTTGCAGCTTGCCGCCTGCGCCGCACTCGGCGGCATGGTCCCGACCCTGCATGCGCAGGCGACGGCGGGTGCGCCGGTGCGCGTGACCGTCGACAACTTTCCGCGGGCGGAGTCCGACCGCTACTTCGCACTCACGGTGAAGCGCGGCGGATTCGGCAAGTTCGCCCACCTGCGCGAACTGGTGTCGCCGGCCATCAAGACCGTGGTGCGCCCGAACCGCGACACGCTCTATTCGACCGCGGTGTTCGACCTCGACGCGGGCCCGGTCACGGTCACCATGCCGGATGCGGGCCAGCGCTACATGTCGCTCGCCGTACTCGACGAGGAGAGCCACGTCCTCGGCGTGCATTACAAGGGGGGTACGCATACCTTCACGCGGAAGGAGGTCGGCACCCGTTACGTGATGCTCGGCGTGCGCACACTGGTCGATCCGGGCCAACCCGACGACGTGAAGCAGGCATGGGCGCTGCAGGACGCCATCCGCGTCAGCCAGCCGGGCGGCCCCGGCCGCTTCGAGGTGCCCGCGTGGGACGCAGCGAGCCAGGGGATGATCCGCAAGCTGCTGATCGACCTCGGCACGACCATTCCCGATTCGCGCGGCATGTTCGGCAAGGCCGGGCAGGTGGAGCCGGTGCGCCACCTGATCGGCAGCGCCATTGCGTGGGGCGGGATTCCGGAGCAGGACGCGTTCTACCAGATCGTCATACCCGAGCGGAATGACGGTGCGACGAGCTACCACCTCGATGTGCCCACTGTCCCGGTCGGCGCCTTCTGGTCCGTCACCGTGTACAACGCGACGGGCGACCTGCAGCCGGATCCGGAGAGCCGTTACTCCCTCAACAGCCTGACGGCGAAGAAGTCGGCGGACGGATCCGTCGCCATTCGCTTCGGCGCATGCGCTCCCGACACCGCGAACTGCCTGCCGATCACGCCGGGCTGGAACTACATGGTCCGCTACTACCTCCCCAAGGCGGAAATTCTGCAGGGCAAGTGGCAGTTGCCGGCGCCGCAGCCGGTGTCCTGAGGTATCTCAGGGTGTTCCCTCGATTACCCCGTCCCCTCCCGAACATGGGGGGGAGGGCGGCAATCCGGGTGCGTATCGTCAGTCAATCCAGCGCCGGACGCGCCCGATTCCCGGGCGGTCCGCTGCATGGATCGGCGCCGGCATCGGCGCACGTCGCACACAAGAAAAGAGGAGACACCATGACAAATCCATCGCACACGCTAGACGTGCAGCAGTTCATCAACCAGCATCGGTTTTCACGGTACCAGTGGGGCATCCTGGTTACCTGCTTCCTGCTCATCGCCATCGATGCCTACGACAGCGTCGCCATCGGCTTCGTGGTGCCGGTGCTGGTGCGCGAGTGGGGCCTGACGAAGGCCGCGTTCGGGCCTGTGCTGAGCGTGGGCGTACTTGGCCTGGCGCTGGGTGCGCTGATCGCAGGACCGCTGTTCCACCGCACCAGCCCGAAGGCGGTGATCGTCGGCTCGATGCTGCTGTTCGGCGTGTGCAGCCTCGGCACCATGACGGCCAGCTCCCTGCTTTCGCTCGGTGCGTGGCGTTTCTTCACCGGCATTGGCGTGGGCGCGGCCGTGCCGGGCGCGGTGACGCTGATGTACGAGTACGCGCCGCAGCGCATGAGCGCCTTTCTCGTCAACCTCATCGCGGTCGGCGCCCTCGTCGGTGCGTCGGCTTGCGGGTTGACCGCCGCCGCTGCCGTCCCGGCGCATGGCTGGACCAGCATCTTCCTGATCGGCGGCGTGTTCCCGATCGCGCTCGCGCTCTTCATGCTCGCCACCATGCCGCAGCCGCTGCAGTTCATGGTGCTGAAGGGTTATCCGTCGACCACCATCGCCGCCGTGCTGCGCCGCATCGCCCCGACGGCGAACGTGGCCGACGACACCCGCTTCATGCTGCCTGCCGCGCCGGAAGGTGGCAAGGCCGGCGTCGCCGTGGTGCTGTCGCGCCGGCTGCGAATGGGCACGGCCATGCTGTGGTCCGCATACTTCTTCGGCACGTTCGCCTATTACCTGCTGCTGGGCTGGCTGCCGACGCTGGTGCAGGACATGGGCGCCTCGCTGCAGAACTCGACGCTGATCACCGTGCTGCTGACCGTGGGCGGTATCTTCGGCACGTTCGTGTTCGGCTGGCTGATGGACCGCTTCGACAAGAACACCGTGATCGCCTGCGCCTTCGTGCTGGGCGGGCTGGGCGTGTGGCTGGTCGGCCAGCAGAAGGGCGACCTGGGCTGGGTGGCGATGTGCGTGTTCGTCGGCGGCATCGGCCTGAGCGGCGCGCTGATGTCGATGGGCGCGCTGGCGGCGTCGTTCTACCCGGCCAGCGGGCGTTCGACCGGCATCTCGTGGATGCATGGCGTGGGCCGCTTCGGCGGCATCGTGGGGCCGATGGCCGGCGCGCTGATGCTGCGCGATGGCTTCAGCCTCGGCACGGTGTTCACGGTGGTGATGGGCTTCGTGCTGATGTCGGCCGTGGCGCTGCTGGTGAAGGGTGCGGCGGCGCGTCGGGCGGCGGGGGAGGTTTTGCGGACTGAGTCGGCATAGAACATTCCCTCACAGCTTGCGATGTCTTGCTCCCCTCTCCCGCTTGCGGGAGAGGGGTTGGGGGTGAGGGCAGGCGGTTCGCGTTACCGATATCGCTCGACGTGGCGCCGCCCCTCACCCCCGCCCCTCTCCCAAAGGGAGAGGGGACAAAAATCACCCCCTCGAAGCGTCTCCGTCGGCCCCGAACGCCGTCCACCCCCCATCCACGGGCAGCGTCACGCCGGTCACATAAGACGCCCACTCCGAGGCCAGATACCCCACCGCCTGCGCCACCTCCGCCGGATACCCGAGCCGCCCCATTGGCGTGCGCCGTTCGAGCGAGGTGGGATCGAGCCGCCCCTCGCCGATCATGGCGTCGAGCGGCGGCGTGCGGATGATGGCCGGTGCCACGCCATTGACGCGGATACCCTTCTGCGCCCATTCGCACGCCAGCGTGCGCGTCAGCATCACCACCCCGGCCTTCGACGCGGTATAGGCCGCGATGCCGGGTCCGCCGCCGAGGCCGTAGATCGACGCGATATTGACGATGGTGCCGCCGCCCTGTTCCAGCATCTGCCGGCCCACCGCCTTGCACATGAGCCAGGTGCCGGTGAGGTTCACGTCGATGGTGCGCTGCCACGTCGCCGTCTGCTGGCGGTCGGTGCGGGCGCCGGGTTCGAGGATGCCGGCGTTGTTGACGAGGATGTCGATGCCGCCCATATGGGCGACCGCTTCGGCGGTAATGCGCTGCGTGTCGGCCTCGGACGACACGTCGCCGCGCAGCATCCTGCGGCCCGGCAGGTCATCGGCGGGATGCAGGTCCGAGGCGCAGACCGTCGCGCCCTGTTCCGCGAAGAACGCCGCCACCGCCGCGCCGATGCCGCTGGCGCCGCCGGTCACGAGGACCCGCTTGCCGGAGAAGTCGATGCCCGGCCGGTTGTTGTTTCCCTCCTTCATGGCGTTCTCCTCAACGGCCCGTGAAGGACGGCTTGCGCTTCTCCAGCAGCGCATTGACCGCCTCGCGATGGTCGTCCGTCTTGCTTGCCAGCCACTCGTACCCCATGCAGGTGTCCATGATCGAATGGGCCAGTTGCTTCAGGCCGATGTTGACCGACACCTTGGTCCAGCGGATGGCGTTGCTGGCGCCGTTGGCGATGCGGTCGGCGAACTGTTCCACGCGCGCGTCCAGTTCTGCGGCCGGGACCGCATGGTTGATCAGGCCGATACGCGCCGCGTCGGTGGCCGTCAGCGCGTCGCCGGTCATCAGGTACTCCTTGGCGCGGGCATAGCCGATCAGTTGCGGCCAGATGATCGCGCCGCCGTCGCCGGCCACGAGGCCCACGTTGACGTGCGGATCGGCGAACTTCGCGGTCTCGGCGGCGAAGATCACGTCGCAGAACAGGGCGATGCTGCACCCCAGGCCCACGGCGGGGCCGTTCACCTTGGCAATGATCGGCTTCTCGCAGTCGAGCAGCGAGAAGATGATCTGCTTGCCCTCGCGCGCCGTCACGGCAAAGGCGGCGGGGTCGTCGAAGATCGCCTTCACGGCCTGGAGGTCGCCCCCGGCGGAAAAGGCCCGGCCGGCGCCCGTCAGGACGATGACCTCGGAGTCCGGGTCGTTGTTGGCGTCGACAAAGACGCGGGCCATCTCCGCGTGCAGCCCGCCGTTGAAGGCATTGAGCTGCTCGGGGCGGTTCAGGGTGATCTCGAGGACCTTGCCGCGGCGGGCGAAGGCGATGTGCTGGTAGTCGTCGAACTTCATGGTGTCTCCTCCATGTGGATGTCGTTGGTGATGTCGATGCGCCTGCCCGGCCACCATAGTCAGGGGGTTTCCCCCATGTCCCCTCCCGGGATGGCGGGGGCGTCATCCCGGGCCGGTGAGGGAGACTTCCGTATGGCGGGGTGCGCATGGCGCACTTGCGGGCGGGCTGTCACGGACGTCCCCCGGCTGCGCGCCGGACGGCAAAAAAGGGAGGGGCGCATACCCCGTTGTCCTCCCTAAGATGGGCTGGCAAGTGCAAATCAGGACCCATCGTCTGGAGGAGGGGAAATCTGCATGTCCGAGAATTCGGTGGTACTCGAGCGGGTTGGCGGCACGGCCGTCATCACGCTGAACCGGCCGCACCGGCGCAACGCGCTGGACGATTCCATCAAGGCGGCGATGGCGGAGACCGTCCGCGCCGTGCGGGATGACAAGTCGGTCACCGCCGTCGTGCTGACCGGGGCGGGCGGCAACTTCTGCGCCGGGGCCGACCTTGGCGACGGCGGCGAGCAGGCCGAGCGCGGCTTCTATGTGCGCGACCTGCTGCTGGACCACCACGGCTGGTTCACGGAACTGGCCGACCTGGAAAAGCCGGTCATCTCCGCCGTGGATGGCTTTGCCACCGGCGCCGGCCTGTCGGTGGCGCTGGCCGCCGACTTCATCATCGCCAGCGACCGCGCGCGCTTCGTCTCCAGCTTCGCGCGGGTGGGCTTCGTGCCCGACCTGGCGCTGATGTACGTGCTGCCGCGCCGCGTGGGCCTGGTGCGGGCCAAGGAGATCGTGTTCTCGGCCCGCGAGATCCGGGGCGAGGAAGCCGTGGCCATCGGGCTGGCCGAGGCCGTGGTGCCGGCGGACAACCTCCGCGATGCCGCCCTCGCCTTCGCGCAGCGTTTCGAACATGCCCCCACCCATGTGCTGGGCATGGCCAAGCGCATCATGAACCGGACCTTCGAGACCGACCGCCAGTCGCTGCTGCAACTCGAGGCCGCCGTGCAAGGCTTGTGCGCGGCGAGCCAGTACAACGCCGAGGCCGTGCGGCGCTTCTTCTCGAAGGAAGCGCCGATGTTCCCCGGTACGCAACGCCTGTTCTGACGGGAATCCGCGGATTTCCTTCATCCCTTTCAAGACATATTCAAGGAGCAAGACATGACGCAGAAAGTCGTTGTTGCCGGCGTCGGCATGATCCCGTTCAAAAAGCCGGGCCAGAGCGATCCCTACACCGTGATGGGCGCGCAGGCCGTGCGCCTGGCGCTGGCCGACGCGGGCGTCGGCTACGAGTCGATCCAGTCGGCCTACGCCAGCTACATCTTCGGTGACTCCACCGGCGGCCAGCGCGTGCTGTACGACATCGGCATGACCGGCATTCCCGTCATCAACGTCCACAACAACTGCGCCAGCGGCTCGACCGCGCTGTACCTGGCCAACCAGGCCATCGCCAGCGGCATGGCCGACATCGTGCTGGCCTTCGGCTTCGAGCAGATGAACCCGGGCGCGCTGGGCACGATGTACAACGACCGTCCCGCCCCGCTGGAACTGTTCAACCGGGAATGCGAAAGCGTGGTGCCGGACGGCGTGCCGCCCGCGCTGCAACTGTTCGGTGCCGCCGGCCTGTATCACATGAAGCACTTCGGCACGCCGGTGGAGGCCTTCGCGAAGATCCGCGCCAAGGCCAGCCGCCATGCCGCCAACAACCCGATGGCCGTGTTCCGTACGGTGGTCACGCCCGAGGAAGTGATGGCCGAGAAGGTGATGTGGCCCGGCGTGATGACCCGTTCGATGGCCTGCCCGCCGACCTGCGGCGCCGCGGCCGTCGTGCTGTGCAGCGAAGCCTACGCGAAGAAGCATGGCCTCGACACCCGCGTGTGGATCGCCGGCCAGGCGCTCACCACCGACGGCGCGGAGACCTTCGGTTCGGGCGACCTGCGTCACCTGGCAGGCTTCGGCATGTCGCGCGCTGCCGCCAACAAGGTCTACGAGATGGCCGGCATCGGCGCCGAGGACGTCAACGTGGTCGAACTGCACGACTGCTTCGCGCAGAACGAACTGCTGACCTACGAAGCCCTCGGCCTGTGTCCGGAAGGTGGCGCGGCGAAGTTCGTGGACGACGGCGACAACACGTATGGCGGCAAGTACGTGGTCAACCCGTCGGGCGGCCTGCTGTGCAAGGGCCACCCCATCGGTGCGACGGGCCTCGCCCAGTGCACGGAACTGGTCCAGCAACTGCGCGGCAACGCCGAGCAGCGCCAGGTGGAAGGTGCGCGCGTGGCGCTGCAGCACAACGTCGGCATCGGCGGTGCGGCGGTTGTCACCATGTACCGCAAGGACTGACGGAGGCAGGCATGGACTTTCACGCCGATCCGGGGCTGGAGGCCTTCCGCCAGGAGGTCCGCCAGTTCCTGCGCGACAAGGTGCCGGCCGACCTGAAGGGCCTGCCGCGCTGCACGCGCTCGCCCCGGGAGGAAATCCTGCGCTGGCAGAAACTGCTGCAGGCGCATGGCTGGGGCGCGCCGTACTGGCCGAAGGAGCACGGCGGCACCGGCTGGTCGGTCGCGCAGATGCTGGTGTTCGACGACGAATGCGTGGCGGCCGGCACGCCCACGCAGGACGGCTTCGTGCAGAAGATGCTCGGACCGGTGCTGAATGCCTTTGCCACGCCGGCACAGAAGGCCGAGCACGTGCAGGCGGCGCTGAACGGCGAGCGCCTGTGGTGCCAGGGCTTCTCGGAGCCCGGCTCGGGCTCTGATCTCGCGTCGCTGAAGACCCGGGCCGTGCGCGACGGCGACCACTATGTGGTCAACGGCCAGAAGATCTGGACCAGCTACGCGCACCACGCCGACTGGATCTTCCTGCTCGTGCGCACCGATGCGACCGGCAAAAAGCAGGCTGGCATCAGCTTCCTGCTGGTCGACATGAAGACGCCCGGCATCACCGTGCGCCCGATCCGCAGTATCGACGACGCGCACCACCTCAACGAGACGTTCTTCGAGGACGTGCGCGTCCCGGTGGGCAACCTGATCGGCGAGGAGGGGCAGGGCTGGTCCATCACCAAGTTCCTGCTCAACAACGAGCACGCGACGACGGCCGACCTGCCCGACCTCAAGCGCTACATGCGCGAGTTGCGGCGCTTCGCGGTCACGCTGGATGTGGGCGGCGGCAAGCTGATCGACCAGCCGGCGTTCGCGCTGAAGCTGGCGCGGCTGGACGCGGAGCTGGAGGCCATCGGCATGTTTGTGCAGCGCGTGGCGCAACTGGAGATGCGGCACAACCCGGCGTCGCACCTGCTCGGCTCGATGCTGAAGATCCGCGCGACGGAGCTGCAGCAGCGCATCACGGAGACGCAGGTGGAAGCGCTGGGCGACTACGGTGCGGTGGCCTACGCGCATCCGCACGAGCCGGCGCCGGCCGAGCCGTATCCGCTGCAGGAACTGGCGCGCGGCATCGCCAACGATATGTTCCTGCGCCGGGCCTCGACCATCTACGGCGGCACCAGCGAGGTCCAGCGCGGGATCATCGCGAAGATGGGGTTCCAGCTTTAAGAAGTGCCAACGAAATGCCGCATGTTTGCTCCCCTCTCCCGCCTGCGGGAGAGGGGCGGGGGTGAGGGCATCCGGCGGGTCGCACGCGACAACGCGGGCTCCCTGCGCCGTTGCCCCCTCCCCCGGCCCCTCTCCCATGAATGGGAGAGGGGAGCAAACCGAGAGGAAGCGGCCAAACGGAGACGAAGCATGGCAGCAAACGGAGGCGGCCCGCTCAAGGGCCTGCGCATACTGGAGATCGCCGGACTGGGGCCGACCCCGGTGACCGGCATGATGCTGGCGGACCTGGGGGCCGACGTGGTCCTCGTCGACCGCCCGGAGCCCGGGCCGGAAGACCTCGACGTCGGCCGGCACGCGATCCAGAACCGGGGCAAGCGCTCGATCGCCGTCGATCTCAAGACGAAGGAAGGCGTCGACACCGTGCTCCGGCTGGTGGCGCAGTGCGACGCCATGATCGAAGGCATGCGCCCGGGCGTGATGGAGCGGCTCGGCCTCGGGCCGGATGTCTGCCTGGCGCGCAATCCCAAGCTCGTGTACGGCCGCATGACCGGCTGGGGGCAGCATGGCCCCCTGGCGCAGGCCGCGGGCCATGACCTGAACTATGTGGCGCTGTCGGGCGCCCTGTGGTGGTCCGGCCAGCCCGGCGAGCCGCCCATGTCTCCGCCCAGCCTCGTGGGCGACATCGGCGGCGGCACCCTGTACCTGATGGTCGGCCTGCTCGCCGGCATCATGCATGCGCGGTCGACCGGCGAAGGGCAGGTGATCGACGCCGCGATCGTGGACGGCAGCGCGAACATGCTGAACCTGCTCCTCGGCCTGAAGTCGGCTGGCGTGTTCCGCAACGAGCGCGGCAGCAGCCTGCTCGACGGTCCCCACTGGTATCGCACCTACCGCTGCGCCGACGGCAACTACGTCTCGCTCGCCTCGGCCGAGCCTCGCTTCTACAAGCTGCTGATGCAGAAGCTCGGCCTCACCGACGACCCCGAGCTTGCGCGGCAGAACGACCAGGCGCTGTGGCCGCAACTGCACGAGCGCTTCACCACGCTGTTCGCCACGCGGACGCGCGACGAATGGTCCGCGCTGCTGGAAGGCACCGACGCCTGCTTCGCCCCGGTGCTGAATCCCGACGAGGCCGCCGCGCATCCGCACATGGTCGCCCGGGATGTCTACAGCGAGGTAGACGGCGTGCTGCAGGCCAATCCCGCGCCGCGTTTCTCCGCCACCCCGGCCAGGCGGCCCGGCCGCGTGCCCACCCGCGGCGAGCATTCGGCGGCAGTGCTGGCGGACTGGTGCGGCGCAGCCGGGGCGTGACTCGGAATCATGAGGAGACAGAAAAAATGAGCGACAAGGTGCTGTTCAAGAAACACGGCAAGACGGCCGTGATCACGCTGAACCGTCCGGAGCGCCGCAATGCGCTGGACGGCGAATCCAAGCAACTGCTGGCCGACGCCATCCGCACTGCGCGCGAAGACCGCTCGGTCAGTTCCGTGGTGCTGACGGGCGCGGGCGGCCATTTCTGCTCGGGTGCCGATCTCAATGGGGATGGGGCGGAGGGCGAGATGCCCTTCCTCGTGCGCGATGCGCTGCTCGGCGCGCATCGCGGGCACGCCGAACTGATGGACCTGGAGAAGCCGGTGATCTCCGCCATCGACGGCTTCGCCGTGGGCGCCGGGTTGTCCCTGGCCCTCGGCGCCGACTTCATCTTCGCCAGCGACCAGGCGCGGCTGGTCTCCAACTTCCCCCGCATCGGCTACGTGCCCGACCTGGGGCTGATGTACATCCTGCCCCGGCTGGTGGGGCTGGTGCGCGCCAAGGAGATCGTGTTCTCCGCGCGCGAGATCCGGGCCGACGAAGCGCTGGAGATCGGTCTCGTCCAGACCGTGGTGCCGGCCGACCGCCTGCTCGACACCGCGCTGGAATACGCCCGCCGCTTCGACAACGCCCCGACGCACGTGCTGGGCATGGCCAAGGGCATCCTGAACCGCGCCTTCGAAACCGACCGGCAGGCGATGACGCAAGTGGAAACCGCGGTGCAGGGCCTGTGCGCGGGCAGCCACTACAACGCGGAGGCGATCCGCCGTTTCTTTGCCAAGGAAGCGCCGATGTATGCCGGCGCGGAGCGGCTGTTCTGACCCGCCGCGCCGGGGCCGTCCACAAGGGGAGGTGAGCGGCCGGGCCCGGGCGGCGTAAGGTCACGGGCAGGCATCGCGCCATTCAGCAACCGGCGTGCGTGGCGGGATTGCACCGCACGCGCGCCATCCACAATCTGTTCTTCGAGGTACTACCATGACGATTCGCTTTGACGGCCGTGTGGCCATTGTGACGGGTGCCGGCAACGGCCTGGGCCGCGTGCATGCACTGGAACTGGCCCGCCGCGGTGCCAAGGTCGTGATCAACGACTTCGGCGGCAGCCGCGACGGCAAGGGCGGTTCCTCCGACGCCGCGCTGGCCGTGGTCGAGGAAATCCGCAAGGCCGGCGGCCAGGCCATCGCCAATGGCGCCAACGTGGCCGACTTCGAGCAGGTCACCGCCATGGTCGAGCAGGCCAAGGCCGAGTTCGGCCGCATCGACATCCTGATCAACAACGCCGGCATCCTGCGCGACAAGACGTTCTCCAAGATGGAGATGTCGGACTTCCGCGCCGTGGTCGACGTGCACCTGATGGGCTCGGTGTACTGCACCAAGGCCGTGTGGGAAACCATGCGCGAGCAGAACTACGGCCGCGTGCTGATGACCACCTCGGCCGCCGGCCTGTTCGGAAACTTCGGCCAGACCAACTACGGCGCCGCCAAGATGGCCGTGGTCGGCCTGATGAACATGCTGGTGCAGGAAGGCAAGAAGAACGATATCCGCATCAACACGCTGGCCCCGATGGCCGCCACGCGCATGACCGAGGACGTGCTGCCGGAAGACATCCTGAAGGCCACCGGCCCGGAACAGGTGACGCCGGGCGCGCTGTACCTCGTCAGCGAGAACGCCCCGAACAAGGTGGTGCTGGGCGCCAGCGGCGGCGTGTTCTCCGCCATCCGCGTGGTGGAATCGCAACCGGTGTACGTTGGCAGCCAGGACCTGACGCCGGAGGCTGTCGAGGCGGCCTTCCCGCAGATCGCGGACTGGAGCAACCAGGTTGCCCGCGACGACGCCAACCAGCAGGTGCACGCCTTCGTCACGACGATGATGAGCGCCAGGGGCTGATCTTGCGCGCCTACCGCGCATTGCCCTGACGGAGGGAATCCCGGCTTCGCGGCCGGGGTTCCCTTTTTGCATTGCAACACCCCGATCCGCGCCGAGGCGTACGCTTACGGTGCGGACGACACAAGAGGAGACCAAATCCATGAAGACCGACTTTTCGCGCCTGTTCGGCAACCTGGTCCTGCGCTTCGGCGACCGCGAAGCCCTCGTCAACATCGAGCGCAACCGCCGCTACAACTATCGCGAATTCCACGCGGTGACCAACCGCATCGTCAACATGATGCGCGAGCGCCTGCAACTGCGCCGGGGCGACATCTACCTGTGCGTGCTGGAGAACGACAACATGTCGCTGCTCCACTTCTGGACGGCGCTCAAGGGCGAGGCCGCCGCGGCCTATACCAACTTCCGCGATTCCTTCGACGAGCACCGCCGCCAGGCCGAGTACGTCCGTCCCAAGGTGGTCTTCATCGAGACCTCGCTGCTGGACCGTTACCACGACATGCTGCGCGACCTGGGTGCCACGGTGGTGTGCATGGACCCGCCCGCCGCGCCGCGCGACGGGGTGCTGTATTTCTGGGACCTGATGGACGGCGTGGGCGAGCACAATCCGGGCGTCGAGAGCGACGCCGAGAAGGACACTCTCGTCTATCGCTTCACCGGCGGCACCACGGGCGCAGGCAAGTGCGCGCAGTACACGATGGACAACTGGCTGGCCTGCCGCGACACCATGTTCATGGACGCCGAGCAGGTCCAGTTGCCCGACACCCGCATGCTGCACATGGCCCCCATCAGCCATGGGTCCGGCTTCGGCGTGCTGGCCACGCTGTTCCGGGGCGCCTGCACGGTCACGCAGAACCTGCCGGACCTCGCGCTGATGTGCAGGAACATCGAGGCCGAGAAGATCACGATGACCCTGTTGCTGCCGACGCTGATCTACCGCCTGCTCGACATGCCCGAGGCGAGCCAGCATGACCTGTCGTCGCTGCAGACCATCGCCTACGGCGGCGCGCCGATGAGCCCCGCCAAGCTGCGTCGCGCGCAGGAGCGCTTCGGCAATGTCTTCGTGCAGTACTACGGCGCGACCGAGAGCCTGCAGTCGGTCGGCATCCTCGGCAAGGGCGACCATCTGACGGCGACGGAACAGCAGCTCGGGTCCGCCGGGCGTCTCCAGCCGCACGTGGAGGTGCGGATCGTCGACCACGAGGGCAACGACGCCCCCGTCGGCACGGTCGGGGAGATCTGGGCGCGCAGCCGCGGCGTCATCTCCGGCTACTACAGGAATCCGGAAGCGACGGCGGCCGAGTTCGAGGACGGCTTCTGGAAGTCCGGCGACCTGGGGTATGTCGACGAGCAGGGCTTCGTCTACCTGGTCGACCGCAAGAAGGACATGATCATCACCGGCGGCTTCAACGTCTATGCCATCGAGATCGAGGCGGCGCTCAACGCGCATCCGGCGGTGTCGATGTCGGCGGCCGTGGGCGTCCCGCACGAGGAGTGGGGCGAGGCGGTGCACGCCGAAGTGCAGTTGCGCAGCGGTGCGGCGGTGAGCGAGGAAGAACTGATCGAGTTCGTCAAGGAACGGCTGGGCCGCTTCAAGGGGCCGAAGTCGGTCACGTTCGTGGAGGCGCTGCCGGTCAGCGTGGTGGGCAAGGTGCTGCGGCGGCAGGTGCGGGACAAGTACTGGGAGGGGAAGGGGCGAAGGGTGTCGTAGGCGCTTCGCCCGCGCTGGTTTGCTCCCCTCTCCCGCTTGCGGGAGAGGGGCTGGGGGAGAGGGCGCGGACTATCGAATGGCGATGTCGCTGGCGAACCGCTTTGCCCTCTCCCCCGCCCCTCTCCCATGAATGGGAGAGGGGAGAAAGTCCTTCAACCCTCAGCCCACCGCCACCTCGCGCAGCGACCCCATGTCGATCACGAACCGGTACTTCACGTCGTTCGCCTGCATCCGCTGGAACGCCGTGTTGATGTCGCGCACATCCACCATCTCGCAACTCGGCAGCACGTTGTGCTCCGCGCAGAAGTCGAGCAGTTCCTGGGTGTCGTGCAGGCTGCCGATCAGCGAGCCCGAGACCGAGCGGTTGTTCATCACCAGCAGCGCGCCGTGGATCGGCTCCAGCGGCTCCAGCGCGCCCACCAGCACCAGCACGCCATTGCGGCCGAGCAGCATCAGGTAGGGGTTGACGTTGTGCTTCGTCGGGATGGTGTCGAGGATGAAGTCGAAGCGGTTGGCTGCGGCCATCATCGCCTTCGGGTCCTTCGACAGCAGCACGTCGGTGGCGCCGAGCGCGCGGGCGTCGTCCGCCTTGCTGGCCGACGTGGTGATCACCGTCACTTCGGCGCCGAGCGCCACGGCCAGCTTGACGCCCATGTGGCCCAGGCCGCCGAGGCCGACCACCGCCACCTTCGAACCCTTGCCGACGCCGTGCCGGCGCAGCGGTGTCCACACCGTGATGCCAGCGCACAGCAGCGGGCCGGCGGACGGCATGTCGAGTGCCTCGGGCACGCGCAGCACGAACTTTTCGCGTACCACGATGCTCTCGGCGTAGCCGCCGAGCGTGATGTCGCCGGTCTGGCGGTCCTTGCCGTTGTAGGTGGCGGTCAGGCCCTTCGCGCAGTTCTGCTCGTGGCCGTGGTGGCACGGCTTGCAGTCCTGGCAGCTATCGACCATGCAGCCGACGGCGACGCGATCGCCCACCTTGTAGCGCGTCACGTCGGGCCCGACGGCGGTGACATGGCCGACGATCTCGTGACCCGGCACGCAGGGATAGACGGTCGTGCCCCAGTCGTTGTTGACGGCGTGGGCGTCGGAGTGGCAGATGCCGCAGTAGGCAATGGCGATGGCGACATCGTCGGCGCGCAGCGCGCGGCGTTCGATGTGCATGGGGGTGAGGTCGGCGTGGGCTTCGCACGCGCCGTAGGCTTTGCAGGTGGTCATGTCGGATCGGGTGGGGAAAGGCGTGGGCTGTGGGGTTGCTCCCCTCTCCCGCTTGCGGGAGAGGGGCTGGGGGAGAGGGGCGGCGCATCAGGTGGCGATGTCGCGGGCGGAACCGCCGTTGCCCTCTCCCCCCCCTCTCCCATGAATGGGAGAGGGGAGAAAGGCGGGGATACTTCAGACCTATGCGTCGATATTCGCCCGCAGCCACGGCGCGGGCGTCTGCTCCGGCGACGCGATCTGGTTCGAGATCCATTTGCCCATGCGGCGAAGCGGCTCGATCGCGTCCTGCGGCGCCGCCCACTTCATCGCGGCGGCGTAGCCGAGGGAAACGATGCGCTGCGCGCCGTACAGCGGCAGCTTGTCCTTCAGCTCGTCCTTGATGCGCTCCGGATAGATGCCGACGGTCTGCGTGTATGCATCGACGGCCGCCATCACCTCGTCGAGCGAATCGACCGGCACGAGATTGGCGGTGCGGTCGTCGAGTCGCGTGGCGAACGATACCGGCTCGGGAATCTGCGAGCAGATGATCGCCCCTTCGCCATCCTGGCCGCCGATGACCCGATACCACTCGTCGTCGAGGCGCAGCGCGTCGACTTCCGCCTTGAGGCCGGCGTCGTACCGCTTCGGCACGGTGGAAAGCGTATTGGGCAGGCCCATCATGGCGTCGTAGACGTAGCGCCCGAACGTGTTCAGCTTCTGCAGGCCTTCTTCGTCCGTACCGCTCTGCACGTAGGCCACGCGCGCGCACACGCAGCCCTTCTGGTTCAGCGCACCGATGTCACTGGCTAGCCGCAGCGCGGCTTCGCGCATGGTGTGCTCGCTGGCGAAGGTGTCGGCGCCAATGATGCTGGCACTGCGCTTCGGATCGAGCGAGATCAGCTCGAGGCCCGGCTGCACATATCGCGTCACGTGCTTCATCGACGCAAAGCCGCCCCACGCGACGATCTTCTCGATGTTGTGCGGCTGGTACAGGCGCTCCTCGAATGCCTGGTCGCCGCCTTTCCAGTAGGCGATGCTCAGGTGGCGCGTCAGCGGGTGGTCGGGCGCCATGTCGATCATCGTGCGGGCGATGGCCAGCGCGGTGAAGGGGTCGTTCGACGGCGCCTTGATGATGGCGTCGCTGCGCAGCACCATGTTGCGGATGATCGTCAGCAGCGACAGGCTCGGCGCATTGCCCGCGACGATATGCAGCGCGCGTGCGCCGAAGCAGCGGACTTCGAGGTCGGTGCCGTCGATCAGCTTCTGGGGCACCCAGCCTTCAAGGTACTTGATGCCCACCGTGCTCTCCACCGCCTCGGTGATCGCCTCGCGCGTCAGCATGTGGCGCAGCCCCATGTACGTGCCCTTGACCATCGTGGGACGGACCGGCGCGGTGTGGTACGACAGCTCGCAGGCTTCCTGCAGGTGCCGGTTGGTGGCGAAGTCGAGCCGCTCGCCGAGGGCTTCGGCGTAGTCGAGGATGTCGTCGAAGCTCAGCTTGTACAGGTCGGCGAGACGGGCCGGGTTGCCAAGCGGCAGCTTGTCGATGTACTTGCGGGCGTCGGGGGTCAGGAAAGTCAGGTCGCCGCCGCGGCCGCCGACTTCGATCAGGTTGTCGGTGATGACGTTGCCGCGGATGACCATCGGCGCGATGGGGAGAGTCATGTTGTCAGGCCTCTAGTTCATTGTTCAATGGTGCTCAGGAAATCCATCGCCTCGCGATGCGAGCCTTCGGTCGCGGCGCAGGTGATCTTGTCGTCGCCGCCGTTCTTCTCGCTGTAGCGCTGGATGCTGCCGCCCACGACGTAGCGGCTCGGGCGGCCGCAGGCGCAGGGCTTGTCCCATTCGACGGTGACCTCGTCGCCCGTGATGAAGCCGCCCCAGTGGACCTCGGCACCGAGGTCGTAGAAAGCGGCGCGGCCGGTGACGGTGCCCTCGCGCGCCAGCGGCTGGCTCGTCTCGGGATCGAGCACGAACGGGACGACGGTGGGCGTGAAGTGGAAATTGCCGTGCTCGCAGCGCGGGTTCGAGCCGCTGATCAGTTCCGACATCGCATAGGTCTCGTTCAGCCGGCTGACGCCCGTGAAGCGCATCACGTCCTCGCGCCAGCCTTCCGGCTGCACCACGCCCTTGGCGCCGCCGGTGGTCGTGATGAACGAGTCGGGATGGAAGATGCCCTCCAGTCCGCGTTCGAGCCCGGCCTTCGCCATGCCGTGCAGCAGGTTCCACGTGGCGCCGATGTACACGCGCCTGCCGCGCAGCTTCGTCGCCATCTCGTCGAAGAAGTTGGCGAGGTACTGCGGCATGTCGGCCTGCAACGCATCGAAGTCCTTCTTCTTGCGCAGCAGTTCGGGGCTGATCTCGATGCGGTCGAGCGTGCCGTTCGCGTGCGCGGCACGGAGCTTGGCGCCGAGGTGCAGCATGTCGGTCGACAGCGCGCCGGGATAGGCGGCGTGGAAGTTGCCCTCGTGCGGCAGCAGCGCGCGGATCAGGAACTCGTTGGCGCGCACGTGGCTGAGATTGCCCTTGCGGAAATACGGATAGACGCTGTGCAGGTCGGGGTCGGCCATGTCGGGGCCGTCCTGCTTCCACACGAACAGCTTGCGAATGGCGATGGCCTTCTCCCATTCGCGCGTGCTGGCGGGCAGGAAGGAGACGGTGCCGGACGTGCCGGAGGTATGCGTGATGCGCAGGTCCGGAATGGCGGCGTGCATGGCGTCGAACCAGTCGTCGAGACCCTGGCAGCCGCTCACGTCGGCGGCGGCGATGCGCTCGGCTACCTCCGGCGTGACCAGCTTGCCCAGCCACTTGTTGATCTGGTCGAAGCGCTTCTTCTCGAGCAGCGAGGGCGGATACGACTTGAACACCGTGTGCTCGAACAGCAGCGGCACCACGTCGTGCAGGCTGTCGATCTGCGCCACGCCTTCGCCGTCGGCCAGTTTCTTCAGCACGGGTACGCGGTCGCGCAGGCTGGCAAAGCGCCGTTTCAGGGCGGCGAGCTGGATGGCGTCCATCTCGGCGCGGGGCAGGTGTTGCCACGTCTGCACGTCGTGATTGGCGAGCGCCGCGGGTTCGGTCAGCAGCAGTTCGGTCTTCTTGTCTCGGGACATTTCCGTTGGGGACATGGGTTCACTCGCGGGCTGGAATGGGAGTCCGGCAATGCCGTCACCGCGTGTGGTGCTCTCGGGCGGCGCGGGGCAATGCACTGGTCGGGAGGTCAGTATATGGGCGCGAAGTGCTTATCCGAATCCGGATTCCCGGGCGTCGAAGGTGCGGATAATGCGTTGATTTCAAAAGGAAAATGCGTCTTCCTGCTGTGCCGGCCTCTGTGTTTCCGGCGAGCGGGTGGCGCATGCGGAAGCCCGGCGCGCCCGCCCCCGATTCGCGTCCGGTAAGAGAGGGGAAAACTCGCCGGGCTTCCGGCAGTCTGTCTTGCTGGCCGTCCCGGCCGTCCCGGCCGTCCCGGCCGTCACCGCCAACTGTTGTCCCGCCATAGAAGAAACGCCGGTCATGTCGTCGCGCAGAATTCCCGCAAGTCCCGAGATCTTGCATATCGAAGTGCCCGCGCGGCCGCGCAAGCAGCCGAAGCAGGAACGTTCGGTCAAGCTCGTGGACGCACTCAAGAAGGCCGGGTGGGAAGTCCTCGAGCGGGAAGGGCGGGACGCGCTGTCACTGGAGCGCCTGTCCGAGCGCGCCGGGGTGGCGGTCAGTTCCATCTACGAGTACTTCCCGACGATGGAGTCGCTGGTCGTCGCGATCTTCGACGACTTCCGCGCCGAGGCCCGGCGCCGCCTGGTGGACGGGCTTCAGGCCTTGCCCGCGGGCACGAAGCTGTTCGACGGCATCCTGTTGCTGCTGCGAACCGGCCTCCCGATGCTGCACAGATGGGTGCAGATCGACCGCGAGTTGTTCGTGAAGTCGTCGCAATACGACGAACTGGTCCGCCTCGACCTCGTCAGGCCGGAACACTACTGGACGTCGTTGGCGACGGATGCCCTGATGGAGCGCTTTCCCGAGGAGGTCACGGTGCGCGACCGGAAGAAAGTCCGGTTCATGGCCTTTCACACCATCCTGGCGTTGCCACGTGCCATGGCGCTGGTGCAGCCCGAGTATCTGATCGAACCGGATACGGAGGTCCTGATGGCTCGCATGCTGCATGCGTTGATGACGACGTCGGGAGCGGGCGGCGAGGTGGTGCGGGCGGGGGGCTGATCCTGGCTGGAAGCGGCTTCCGCGCCCGGAAGCCTTGCTCGCCGTCGAGCGCGGCAAGCATGTCCTGCGACATAAGTTCCGACATGGTTTTCCCTAGCTACCCGCGCCGCGGGTTGCTTCCAGATCGCGCTCATGCCAAAAAATGTGCTCGTCAGCCTGTTTGCTGCCCGCACCCCGGGCATCCCGTCCAGCACAAGGAGAGCATCCAATGATTGCTTACGGCACCAAGGCGCGCGCGGAAGCCACGCGACGCGCCATTCCCCTGCGTTTCGAAGGTGGCGAGCCATATATCTTCCACAAGTCGGAATGGATGGACACGGGCAAGGACCCGGAGCTCTCGCCCACCATATTCCTCGTCGAACAGCCGCCGCACTCGGTTGCCCCCGCGCACTTCCACCGGCAGAACCAGTTCCAGCTCTTTATCGACGGCGACGGGTCGATCGGACGGCACGCGCTCGCGCCGCTGACCGTGCACTACGCGGGCGCCTATACCGGCTACGGGCCGCTGGTCGCCGGCAGCGCCGGCCTCAAGTACTTCACCATCCGGCCAGTCTTCGAGAGCGGGCTTGTTCCGGTCACTGAACGCGAGCAGATGATCCGTGGGCCGAAGCGGCATGCACAAGTCGGCCCTATTGCCATGGATGCGTCCGACCACCTGCGCACCTTGCCGACGGCCACCTGCGAGGACCTCTTTCCGCTCGCGGAGGACGGGCTCGGCGTCACGGTCGCGCGTCTTCCGGCCGATGCGGCTCTGGTTGCCGCGCGACCGCCTCATGCAGGCGACCTGTTCCTCGTCGTGCTGTCGGGTTCGTTGCGCGGCGATGGGCAGGAACTGGGCTCGTGGGAAAGCGCCTTCGTCTCCGCCGGCGACGCGCTGCCAGGCTTCACGGCCGGCAACGACGGCGCGCAGGTCGTGTTGCTGTACACACCGCGCAAGGCGGATGCCTATGCGTGATCGGACGTTGACCGACCGATGCCGATCTCCTTCCGCTTGCTTGCCGGGCGATCTTGCTTTCGCCTTCACTTCCATTCCCGCTTCTCTTCCGCACCTTCACCCCCATTGCGCGCTGCCTCGCTGCTGATTGGCGCGCTTTGTATAGTCCGCGGCGTCCGATGCAAGGCGCCGTCGCCCCGCCTTGCCTAACCTGCTTGTGTGCAACCAGCGTGCACTGTCCGCGAGACGATCAACAACACGCACGTGGACCAACCTCAGCAAGCAGCCGCCACGCAGGCGAGAACATAGCCCCCCACGAGGTAATTCCGAACCGCGATACCGGAGACATATCGCGCGCACCCCGGCCAAGGGCGCAGGCAAACGCTGGCGATTTACCTGCGCATGAACCGGTCATTACCTACGAGCAATACAAGATGTCCCCAGCTAAGACGAACGTGCTCCGCACGCTCCAAATCGGTTCCATCATCCTCGCGGCCGGCGCGCTGACCGCTTGCGGCGGCGGCGAGGACGCGCAACAGGGTTCCGCCGGCGCCACCGTCCCACCCGCAGCGGCACCTGGCACCGGCACGCCTGCCACGCCGGCCGACGCAGGTACGCCCGTGACGCCTGCGCCCACTCCCACTCCCGATCCGACCCCCACGCCGACGCCCAAGACCTGGAAAGATGCCGACTGCTCGGCGACTGCCAACGCGATGCCGGGCTGCTCGATCAACTTCTCCGACAACTACGCCACGGCAGAAGTGGTGAACGAAGGCGGCCAGCCAGCCATCCGCCTGAGCACGGGCACCAGCACGCTCGCCCCCACGAAGAGCCGCAATAATGATGTGTCGGGCAACAAGGCCGTCTATGGCCTCGACTTCCTGCATAAGGTAAAGCTGGCCGACTTCCCGGGGGTCAGCCTGACGATGAAGCTGGATCCCGGCAACACCATTCCGGACGATGCCTATGTCACCTACACCATCAGCCGGACGTGCGACGGCAACGGCTGGATGAACCTGATCACGACCGCGGGCAATATGCGTTCGACGGTGATCGACGCCGATGGCTACGCCACGTACAAGGCTTCGCCGCATGACGCCAGGTGGGCGAAGACGGGTTCGACCGCCTTCCCGCCCTACCTGAACGGTGTGCTGGGCTCGGGTGGACCGCTGTCGCTGGATGCGCTGATTGCCGCTTACCCGGACGCCTGCCTCTACAACTATCCGCACCCGTCCGGTGGCGTGACGCCCGCCGTCGTGGTCAACCTGGGCGATTCCGGCACCACCACGAGCAAGACCTCGTGGCTGCACAACGTCATGGTCGCCGACAAGCAGGTGTTCCCGCCGCCGCCCCCCGCGCCGGCACCGGTGAACTGGAAGGACGCGATCTGCGCCGCTTCCTCGAACGGCCTGCCGGGCTGCACGACCAACTTCTCCGACAACTACGCGACAGCGGAAGCCGTCGTGGAAAGCGGCCTGCCCGCGGTGCGCCTGCGCACCGGCGCCAGCATGCTGGCCGCCGTGAACAGCCGCAACAACGGCGTGCCGGGCAACAAGGCCGTGTATGGCATCAACTTCCTGCACAAGGTCAGGCTGGCGGACTTCCCTGGCCTGAGCTTCGCGATGAAGCTCGATGCCGGTTCGACCATCGAAGACGATGCCTATGTCACGTACGCCATCAGCCGGACGTGCGATGGCAACAACTGGATGAACCTGATCACCACGGCGGGCAACATGAAGACGTCGACGGTGGATGCCAACGGTTACGTCACGTACACGGTATCGACGCATGACGCCAAGTGGGCGAAGACGGGCTCGACGGGTTTCCCGCCGTTCCTGAACGGTGCCCTGGGCACCGGCGCGCCCCTGTCGCTCGATGCGCTGATCGCCGCCTACCCGGACGCGTGCTTCTACAACTTCCCGCACCCGTCGGGTGGCGTCACCCCCGCCGTCGTGGTGAACCTGGGCGACTCCCGCACAACGACAGGCAAGACGTCGTGGATCAAGGGCATCACGGTGGGTGACAAGACAGTCTTCTGACCGCTGCCATGGCTGGTCCGGCCTGCCTTAGGGGCGCTACTGCACAGTCGGGCGGTAGCGCCTTTTTGCCAGCCAGAACTCCGGCTGGCTCTCCATGAGCCATGTCTCCGCCAGGGTGATGCAGTCCTTGCACAGCTCGCGCAACTTGTTATTCAGTACCTTGCCGGTTGGGCCCAGCGGGATGTCGTCGAGGAACAGCACATCATCGGGTACCTGCCGTCGAGCGACCCGCCCGGAGTAAAGCGCCAGAACACCGCGCAGGGGGCGGCCGGCATCGGGGCGGAGCCGGCCGGCCAGGCCAGCTCCTGAAACCGTCACACCGCGACCTTCACCGCCTCCTCCAGTTCCAGCATCCGGCAAATCGCCGCCATGCTGCCCACCATCGTGCGCCGCTGGGCGCCCTGATAAACGCGTACGTCCTTGCACTGGCGAACCGGCACCGGCTTGACCGGGCGGCGGGCGGGGAAGGGGATGGCTTGGGGCATGGCGACACCTCGTCAAAAGGTAAAGCGGGATCGGCACCCCCCATGCATCAGGCGGGCGTTTTCAAGGTAAGCATCCGGGGTGCGGCGGGCTGTGCGCTGCCGCACGTCTGGTGTGGCGCTCGGTGGCGCCACCGGCGCTAGAAGCCGGACTGGCGGATCAGTCCGACGGCGATGCCTTCCAGCGAGAAGTCCTCGCGGCCGGCTTCCACAACGATGTTGGAGAAGTCGGGGTTCTCGGCGATCAGTTCGATGGCACTCCCGCGCCGCTGCAGGCGCTTGACGGTCACGTCCTCGCCAATGCGGGCCACGACGATCTTGCCGTTGGCCGCTTCGCTGGCGCGCTTCACGGCGAGCAGGTCGCCGTCGAGGATGCCGGCGTCGCGCATGCTCAGGCCGCGCACGCGCAGGAGGTAGTCGGGACGATCGTCGAAGACCGAGGCGTCCACCTGGTACTGGCGGTCGATGTGTTCGGCGGCGAGGATGGGACTGCCCGCGGCGACGCGGCCCACCAGCGGCAGCGTCAGCTGCATCATGCCGGCGAGGGGAAACGTGAACTGGTCCGGCATTTCCGAGCCGGTGCGGGCCACCTTGAGGCGGATGCCGCGCGAAGCGCCCGGCGTCAGCTCGATCACACCCTTGCGGGCCAGCGCGCGGAGGTGTTCCTCGGCGGCGTTGGGGGAAGAGAATCCGAACTCCGCTGCGATCTCCGCGCGGGTCGGCGGGAAGCCCGTGGTGCGGACCGTGTTGCGGATCAGGTCGAAGATCTGCTGCTGCCGGGGTGTCAGGGTTGCCATTTTTATGCCGGTTCGGTAGCGGGAAGTTCAGGCTCGGGTACCAGACTCAAGACTCGGAGAGAGCAGGGCTCGGGCAGGCTCCGGTGAGTCGGGTACTGTATGTTTGAACAGTATGCTGTGATTTTATACAGTGCCCGGCGAAGTGCAAGCAGAATTTGCCGCATGGGGCACACGGGCGTGCGGCAGCGGTGGGCGCGATTACAATTGCCGGCACATTCCGAGTCGCTCCACGACGCCCCCTAACGTCCCCAACGTCCGACGCGCCCCATGACCGTCCTGCCCCGCATCGTGTTCCTTGCCACCGGCGGCACCATTGCCGGCTCCGCCAGCAGCGCCGCCAGCGCGGCGTCCTATCGGGCCGCCACCGTGCCGGTGAGCGCGCTGCTGTCGGCGGTGCCCGCAATCGGCGCGCTGGCACGGGTCGAATCGGAGCAGGTCGCGCAGGTCGACAGCAAGGACATGCGCTTCGAGACCTGGGGCGTGCTGGCGGCGCGCGTGGCGCACTGGGTGGCGCAGCCCGACGTGGCCGGCATCGTCATCACGCACGGCACCGATACGCTGGAAGAGACGGCGATGTTCCTGCACGCGACGCAGCGGCATGCGGTGCCGGTGGTGCTCACGGCGGCGATGCGGCCTTCGACTTCGCTGTCGGCCGATGGCCCGCTCAACCTCCTCGACGCCGTGCGCGTGGCCACGCATCCGGACGCCGCCGGGCACGGGGTGCTGGTGGTGCTGAACCAGCAGATCCATGCGGCGCGCGACGTGACCAAGGCGCATACGTCGTCGGTCAATGCATTCGTGTCGCCGCTAACGGGGCCGGTCGGCTTCGTGCAGGACGACTTCGTGCGCATCGTCCGTCCTGCCAGAAGTGGGGCGGTGTGGCCCGTGCCGACGGCATGGCCGATGGTTGAAGTCATCGCCAGCTATGCCAACCCGGGCAGGGTGGTGGTCGACGCGCTGGTCGCGGCCGGCGTCCGCGGACTGGTGGTGGCGGCAGCGGGGAATGGCTCGGTGCACGAGGCGCTGATCGACGCCCTGTCCGACGCGGCCCGTGCCGGCGTGGCGGTCGTGCGCAGTTCGCGGACGGGTGCCGGGCATGTGGCGATCCCGGCGCATCCGGAGCCGGAGGCGGGCGTATTCGTCTCGGCCGGCGATCTCAATCCGTACAAGGCCCGTACCGTGCTGGGCCTGGCGCTGGCAGCCGATCCCGCGCTGGCGGCCGATCCGGCGAAACTTCAGGCCATCTTTGCCGCGATCTGACCTTTCCTTGCGTGCTTGACGTATTCCGGGCTATACTTTAAGGCTATTCAACCTTGCCGCACCGGACGTGACGCCCGGGTGGCTCATCCAAAAGGAGCGTCAATGCGTCATTACGAAATCGTCTTCATCGTCCATCCGGACCAGAGCGAACAAGTGCCGGCCATGGTCGAGCGCTACAAGGCCGTGGTTACGTCGCAAGGCGGCCAGGTGCATCGCGTGGAAGATTGGGGCCGTCGCCAGATGGCTTACATGATCCAGAAGCTGGCCAAGGCCCACTACGTGTGCCTGAACATCGAATGCGGCAAGGAAACGCTCGAGGAACTGGAACACGCGTTCAAGTTCAACGATGCGGTGCTGCGCCACCTGATCGTCCAGACCAAGAAGGCTGAAACCGCTCCTTCGCCGATGATGAAGGAAGTGCAGCGCGAGGAAGCCCGCAAGGCCTCGCAAGCGCCCGCGGAAGGCCAGGCAGCCTGATTGTTGCCTGCGGTGCAGGAGCGCTCGCGTTGAACCGGCTTCGGCTCACCGCCACCCTGGCGGAACGCGACGCGCTACGGTACACCCCGGCCGGCGTCCCCGTCGTCAACTGCCTGCTGCAATACAGCGGCGAGGTGACGGAGGCGGAAACGTCCCGGCAGGTGGAATTTGCCATGTTGGCAATGGGAATCGGCCAGATCGGCCAGCGCCTGGAGCGGCTGCCGCTCGGCTCGCTGATCGACTGCGAAGGATTCCTCGCCCGCAAGCACCGCAACAGCAAGGCTCTCGTCTTTCACATCACTGGATGTAAAGCATTCGAAAAGGATTGAATCATGGCATTCGTCAAACGTGACAACAAGAACAAGAAGCGCTTCCAGCAACAGAATCCCCTGTTCAAGCGCAAGCGCTCCTGCCGCTTCACCGTGGCTGGCGTGGAACAGATCGACTACAAGGATCTGGACACCCTGAAGGACTTCATCGGCGATAACGGCAAGATCACGCCGGCTCGTCTGACCGGTACCAAGGCTCACTATCAGCGTCAGCTGGATACGGCCATCAAGCGCGCCCGCTTCCTGGCGCTGATGCCGTACACCGACCTGCACAAGAACTGATAGTCCCAGGACCGCAAGGAGAAATACACGATGCAAGTCATTCTGCTGGAAAAAGTCATCAACCTGGGCAACCTGGGCGACATCGTTCGCGTGAAGGACGGTTACGCTCGTAACTTCCTGATCCCGTCGAAGAAGGCACGTCGCGCCACGCAAACCGCGATCGCCGAGTTCGAAGTGAAGCGCGCCGAGCTGGAAAAGGCCGCTGCCGCTAAGCTGGCCGCCGCTCAAGGCGAAGGCGAGAAGCTGAACGGCCTGACCGTCCAGATCACCCAGAAGTCGGGTGTGGACGGCCGACTGTTCGGTTCGGTGACCAACGCCGACATCGCCGAAGCCCTGGAAACCCAAGGCTTCAAGGTCGAGAAGGCCCAAGTGCGTCTGCCGAACGGCCCGCTGAAGATCGTTGGCGACCACCCGGTCAACGTTGCGCTGCACACCGACGTGGTGGTGGACGTGACCGTGTCCGTCCTGGGCGAGCACGTCTAAGCAGCACCGTATCGATGCG
>Ga0160472_100289_pt1 | contig 53316 bp, 43 predicted proteins | sample HID1973M_E11MG_FD_108267 | JGI IMG/M metagenome (GOLD analysis project Ga0160472, IMG submission 108267) | Enriched mosquito-associated microbial communities from UW Madison campus, WI, USA - HID1973M_E11 MG | ecosystem: Host-associated > Arthropoda: Insects > Digestive system > Unclassified ... | reverse complement strand
TTGATGACGAAGTTGGCCGGGTTGTCGTTCCACAGCACGATGTCCACGCGCTCGCCGTTGAGCTCGTTGGACACCGCCTGCACGCGCGAGCCGCGCATGCCGATGCAGGCGCCGATCGGATCGGTGCGGGTGTCGTGGGCGATGACCGCGATCTTGGCGCGGTCGCCCGGGTCGCGGGCGCAGGCCTTGATCTCGACCAGGCCCTGGCCGACTTCCGGCACCTCGAGCTTGAACAGCTCGATCATGAATTCCGGCGCGCCGCGGCTGATGAACAGCTGCGGGCCGCGCGGTTCGCTGCGGACCTCGAACAGGTAGCCGCGCACGCGGTCGCCGGTGCGCAGCACGTCGCGCGGGATGCCCTTGTCCTTCGGGATGAAGGCCTCGGCATTGCCGCCCAGGTCGACGTAGATGTTGCCGCGCTCGGCGCGCTTGACGATGCCGGTGACCAGCTCGCCGACGCGGTCCTTCCAGGCGTCCACGACCTGCTGGCGCTCGGCCTCGCGCACGCGCTGGACGATCACCTGCTTGGCGGCCTGGGCGGCGATGCGGCCGAACTCGGGATTCTCGATCGGCTCCTCGATCCAGTCGCCGACCTCGACGCCGTCGGCCTCGTCGACCGCGTCCATCAGGCGGATCTGGCGGTCGGGCGACTCCATGACCACGTCGTCGGCGACCACTTCCCAGCGGCGGAAGGTCTCGTAGCTGCCGTCCTTGCGGTCGATCGCCACGCGGGCGACCACGTCCTGGTCGACGTAGCGCTTCTTGGCCGCCGAGGCCAGCGCGGCCTCGAGCGCGTCGAAGATCACGTCCCGCGGCACGCCCTTCTCGTTGGCGACCGCGTCCACTACCAGAAGAAGTTCCTTGCTCATCTATTTACTCCGCGTGCGGCTTGCCGGCCGCCGGCTTGTTGGAGGGTTGCTTGCCAGTCCTGCCGCCGTCGCCAGGCTTCGGCGCAGGCTTGCCCTTGCTGGAGGGCGAATACTTGTTGGGCGCCAGGCCCAGTGCGGCCCAGTCGGGGACCAGGCGCGCCTTGTCGATGTTGTCGGCGGCCACCGCGAACTCGGCGCCGCCGTCCAGGCCGAACACCACGGTGCCGTCCTCGACCCGCAGGATCGCGCCCTGCAGGCGGCGGCGGCCGTCCTGCGGCAGCTTCAGCCCGACCTTGGCCTGCTCGCCGAGGAAGCGCGCGAACTGCGCGGCGGTGAACAGCGGACGGTCCAGGCCCGGCGAGGACACCTCGAGGGTGTAGTTGCCGGAGATCGGATCGGCCACGTCCAGCTGCGCGGAAACCTCGCGGCTGACCGCCTCGCAATCCTCGATGGTGACCACGCGCTCGTCGTCGCCTTCATCGACGGGCACGTCGATGTACAGGCGCACGGTCGCGCCGCCGGGCGCCGGCAGGTATTCGATGCCCAGCAGGTCCAGGCCCAGCGACTCGACGGTCGGGCGCAGGAGCTCGGCGATTTCGCTGTGCTTCTCGCTCATTGCGGCGGTGTCTCGAAACTCGATAACGGAACAGCGAAGGATTTCCGGGCCCCGGAAACGACAAAGGGCCCGATGGGCCCCGTGTCCGACAGGAGGCCCGCCTGGGCTTCCCATCCGATGATGCTGGAATCGTCGCGACGGCGGGAACATGCGCCGTTGCAAGCCCAGGCTTTGCGGTTGCCGCCTGCCCAAGTGACGCCGGGAAGGCGGAACCGCGAAACGTGGTAGCGGGGGCAGGATTTGAACCTGCGACCTTCGGGTTATGAGCCCGACGAGCTGCCAGACTGCTCCACCCCGCAGCAGAGGCGGAATTATGGCGATCGGCGGCGCCTATTGCAAGCCTTCGGACGCTTTCGAGCTGAATCGTACCGATTGGGCTGGAGCGGATGCTGCTTCCCATGAAACCGGCCTTCCTGTCGCAGCCGGAAGCGGAGAAAGCATCTGCTCCGGACAGGGTCCCCCGTCACCTGAGTTCTGAAACAAGAGCTTCGGCTCCGGACGGGGCGGCCGTCGCTTGGAGTTATGAAGCAAAAGCTTTCGGCTCCGGACGGGGCGAAGCTTGCCGGGGTTAGAGCGAAAGCACTGGCTCCGGACGGGGCCGCCGCACCCTGGGGGTCTGGCGCAAGCAGCACATGGATGTGCTGCGCTCGGCTGTCGGAGGCAGGACGCCGGAGCCAGCCGATGCGCCATACCCCCGCACTGCCGCGGCTCCCGCCAAAGCCGACGCAACCCGACGCCTTTGCTCCTGCTCCTGCTCCTGCGGCTCGCGCGTCTCTTTCCCCCTCAATACGAAGAACCATAAAGAAGAGCCCCCGATGCATCGCAACGAGGGCCCCTTTGGATCGCTTCGATTTTCAATGCCGACCCTCGGGCCGGCACGCGAATCACATGAAAGCGCGCTGGCACCACACCATGATCGGGTTCCAGGCCAGGCCCAGCGCCAGCAGGCCCAGCGAGTTCACGCCCAGCACCACGCCCAGCACGCGGTCGTCGTGCGCCGCCAGCGGCGCGCCGACCGGTTCGTCGAAGTACATGACCTTGATCACGCGCAGGTAATAGAACGCACCGGCCACCGCGCACAGCACGCCCAGCAGCGCCAGCCACAGCATCCCGCCCTGCACCGCCGCGCCGAGCACCGCCAGCTTGGTCCAGAAACCCAGGAACGGCGGGATGCCCGCCAGCGAGGCCATGATGCACAGCACCAGCCCGGCCATCCACGGATTGCGCGCGTTCAGGCCCTTGAAGTCGTCGATGTTCTCGGCCTCGAAACCCTGCCGCGACAGCGCGATGATCGCGCCGAAGGCCGCGGTCGACATCAGCGCGTAGGTGATCGCGTAGAACAGCGCCGCCGCGTAGCCGCGCTGGTCGCCGGCTGCCAGGCCCATCAGCAGGAAGCCGATGTGCGAGACCGTGGAGTACGCCAGCATGCGCTTGAGGTTGGACTGGGCGATGGCCATCAGGTTGCCGACCACCAGCGAGACCGCGGCCAGGCCGGCCAGCAGCCACTTCCACTCCTCGGCCAGCGGCCCCACGCCAACTTCCAGCAACCGGTACGCCATGCCGAACGCGGCCAGCTTCGGTCCCGAGCTGACGAACAGCGCGATCGGCGCGGTGGCGCCCTGGTACACGTCCGGCAGCCACATGTGGAACGGCGCGGCGCCCAGCTTGAACGCGACGCCGGCGACCATGAACACCGTGCCGGTGAGCAGCAGGGTGCGCTCGTCGGAGCCGGCGATGGCGGCGTTGATGCCGGCCAGCTGCAGCGTGCCGGTGGCGCCGTAGACCAGCGACATGCCGTACAGCAGCAGGCCCGAGGCCAGCGAGCCGAGCACGATGTACTTCATCGCCGCCTCGGTGGCCTTGCCGTTGTCGCGGTCGGCCGCCACCAGCGCGTAGGAGCACAGCGCCAGCAGTTCCAGGCCCAGGTAGACCATGACCAGGCTGCCGGCCGAGACCAGCATCATCATGCCGGCGGTGGCGAACAGCACCAGCACCGGGATCTCGCCCTGGTACAGGCCACGTTCGCGCAGGTAGCTCCAGCCGTAGACCAGGGTCAGGCCGCTCATCAGCACGATCGCCAGCTTCATCACGTCGGCGGCGGTATCGCGCACGAACATGCCGTTGAGCACCGTGCCCTGCCCGCCCGTGCCGGTGGCCAGCATCGCCAGCACCACGATCAGCACCAGCACCGACAGGAAGTGGGTCCAGACCTTGTGCCGCGCGCCGATGAACAGATCGGCGATCAGCAGGGCGAAGGCGCCGCCGATGAGCACCAGCTCCGGCAGCAGCGGCAGCAGCTCGGCGGCGGACGGCATCGCGAGGGACATGGTCATCTTCGGAAGATCCTTACAGCTTGCTGGTGGCGATCTGGGTCGCCAGTTGCGCGATCGACGGTTCCATCAGGTCGGTCAGCGGCTTGGGCCACACGCCGAGCAGCAGCACGCCGGCGGCGAACACGCCCAGGACCAGCACCTCGCGGCCGTTGAGATCCTTCATCCCGGCCACGTGCGCGTTGCCGACCTCGCCGAAGAACACCCGCTTGTAGAGCCACAGGGTGTAGGCGGCGGTGATCACCAGGGTGGTCGCCGCCAGCGCCGCGACCACCGGGTGCTTCTGGAAGCTGGCCAGGATGACCATGAACTCGCCGACGAAGCCGCTGGTGCCCGGCAGGCCCGCGTTGGCCATGAAGAACAGCATGGCGAACGCGGCGAACCACGGCATCACGTTGGCCACGCCGCCGTAGTCGGCGATGCGCCGGGTATGCATGCGGTCGTACAGCACGCCGATGCAGGAGAACATCGCGCCGGACACGAAGCCGTGCGAGACCATCTGCACCATCGCGCCCTGCAGGCCCAGCCGCGCCGCATCGAGCGAGCCGAAGTCGCGGACCAGGGTGAAGACGATGAAGGTGCCAAGGGTGACGAAGCCCATGTGCGCCACGGACGAATACGCGACCAGCTTCTTCATGTCGTCCTGGACCAGGGCGACCAGGCCGACATAGACCACGGCGATGAGGGACAGCGCGATCACCAGCCAGGCCCACTCGTGGCCGGCATCCGGGGTGATCGGCAGGTTGAAGCGCAGGAAGCCGTAGCCGCCGATCTTCAGCGCGATCGCCGCCAGGATCACCGAACCGGCGGTCGGCGCCTCCACGTGCGCGTCCGGCAGCCAGGTGTGGACCGGGAACATCGGCACCTTGACCGCGAAGGCGATCATGAACGCGAAGAAGATCCAGGTCTGCTCCCTGGCCGTGAGCGGCAGCGCGTAGAGGTCGGTCAGCTGGAAGCTGCCGCCCTTCAGGTACAGGTAGACCAGCGCCACCAGCATCAGCACCGAGCCGAGGAAGGTGTACAGGAAGAACTTCATCGCCGCATAGATGCGCCGCGGCCCGCCCCATACGCCGATGATCAGGAACATCGGGATGAGCATCGCCTCGAAGAACACGTAGAACAGGATCGCGTCGGTGGCGGCGAAGATGCCCACCGTCACGCCCTGCAGGATCAGGAACGAGGCCACGTACTGGTGCACGCGCTTGTTGACCACGCCCCAGGCGCCGACCAGCGCCAGCACGCCGACCAGGGTGGTCAGCAGGATCAGCGCGATCGCGATGCCGTCCACGCCCAGGTTGTAGTGGATGCCGTAGGCCGGGATCCAGGCGTGCCGCTCGACGAACTGCATGCCCGGATCGCTGTAGTCGAAGCCGGTCAGCAGGCGCAGGCTCCACAGGAAGGTGACCACGGCCACCGCCAGGGACAGCCAGCGCGCCGCCGACGCCCGGGCATTGCCCAGGGCGAGGATCAGCGCGCCGCCGATCACCGGCAGCCAGATCAGGACACTCAGCAGGTGCGTGTTCGCCACGTCTAGTTCTTCCGTACGGTCAGCGCCAGAACCGCATGAGCACGGCCAGAAGTGCAATCAGGCCGATGATCATCGCGAAGGCGTAGTGGTAGAGGTAACCGGATTGGGTGCGGCGCAGCAGGGTCGCGGCCAGGTCGACCACGCGCGCGCTGCCGTTGACGAAGAAGCCGTCGATCACCTTGCTGTCGATCCAGCGCGAGACGCGGCCGAGGGCGACGCCGCCGCCGGCGAAGCCATCGATCCACAGCCTGTCGAAGCCGTACTTCTCCTCGAGCAGCCGCACGACCGGGTGGAAGGTACGGCGCGCGCGGCCGGCCAGGTCCGGCTTCCACAGGTACAGCAGCGCGGCCAGCAGGAACCCGGCCACGGTCAGCCAGAACGCCGGCATCAGCATGCCGTGGAGGGCGTAGGCGACCGGGCCGTGCCAGAACTCCTCGCCGACGGCGGCGATGGTGTCCTGCGCCGGGTCGAGGAAGTCGATCGCGCCGGTGAAGAACGATACCTCCTGTCCCGGAACCGTCGCCGCGGCGTGGTGGCCGAGCCAGTCGGTGCCGAACAGCATCGGGCCGGCGGTGAAGAAACCGATCAGCACCGAGGGGATCGCCAGCAGGACCAGCGGCACGGTCACCACCCAGGGCGACTCGTGCGGCTCGTGCACGCCGTGATGGCCATGGTCGTCGTGGCCGTGGTGCCCGTCGTCGCGCGCCTGGTCGTCGCGCGCATGCTCCGTGTGGGCATGTTCCGCATCGGCATGGCCGTGGCCATGGCCGTCATGCGCGTCGCGGAACCGTTCCGGACCATGGAAGGTCATGAACAGCAGGCGGAAGCTGTAGAAGCTGGTCACGATCACGCCGCCCAGCACGGCCCAATAGGCGTACGTCGCCACCCAGCCGTGCGCCGCGTGTGCATGGTGCGCGGCGGCCTCGATGATCGTGTCCTTGGAATAGAAGCCGGAGAAGAACGGCGTACCGACCAGGGCCAGGGTGCCGATCAGGCTGGTCGCGTAGGTGATCGGCATGTACTTGCGCAGGCCGCCCATCCTGCGCATGTCCTGCTCGTGGTGCATGCCGATGATCACCGAGCCGGCGGCCAGGAACAGCAGCGCCTTGAAGAACGCATGGGTCATCAGGTGGTACACCGCGCCCGAATAGGCGGACACGCCCAGGGCGACGGTCATGTAGCCCAGCTGCGACAGGGTCGAGTACGCGACCACGCGCTTGATGTCGTTCTGGACGATGCCGATCAGGCCCATGAAGAACGCGGTGGTCGCGCCGATAAACAGCACGAAGTTGAGCGCGGTCTGCGACAGCTCGAACAGCGGCGACATGCGCGCGACCATGAAGATGCCGGCGGTCACCATGGTGGCGGCGTGGATCAGCGCCGAGATCGGGGTCGGGCCTTCCATCGAGTCCGGCAGCCACACGTGCAGCGGCACCTGCGCCGACTTGCCCATCGCGCCGATGAACAGGCAGATGCATATGATCGTCGCCACGCTCCAGGGGTGGCCTTCGAAGATCTGCACGTGGCCGTACTGCAGCGCCGGCGCGCGGGCGAACACGGTGGCGTAGTCCAGGGTGTCGAACCACAACAGCACCCCGGCGATGCCCAGCAGGAAGCCGAAGTCGCCGACGCGGTTGACCAGGAACGCCTTCATGTTGGCGAACACCGCGCTGGGCCGCTTGAACCAGAAGCCGATCAGCAGGTACGACACCAGGCCCACCGCTTCCCAGCCGAAGAACAGCTGCAGGAAGTTGTTGCTCATCACCAGCATCAGCATGCTGAAGGTGAACAGCGAGATGTAGCTGAAGAACCGCTGGTAGCCCGGGTCGTCGGCCATGTAGCCGATGGTGTAGACATGGACCAGCAGCGAGACGAAGGTCACCACCACCATCATCATCGCGGTCAGGCGGTCGATCATGAAGCCGACGTGGGCGGAGTAGTTGCCCACCTCGAAGAAGGTGTAGACGTTCTGGTTGAACGGCGAGGCACCGCCGGCGACCAGCTGGTACAGCACGTGGATCGACAGCGCGCAGCTGACCGCCACGCCCAGGATGGTCGCGTACTGCGCGCCCCTGCGGCCGACCTGGCGCCCGAACAGACCCGCGATGATGCTGCCCAGCAAAGGCGCCAGGACGATCAGCAGCAGTTGGGTTTTGGAGATGATCATGGTGTGCCGTCTAATCCAGTACGTGCCGTTGGTGCCTGTCGATGCTTCCGGCCGCGCGGACCTGGGTCCGCCGCCGGCGCATGGCGCAACTTCCAAACCTTCCGGCGCGTCGCCTTGCCGGTTGCGTCGCCCCGGGACCGGAACGCCGCGCAATCATTGGTTCCCCCGCCGTCCCTGGCGGTACCGCGCAGGCTCCGGAGAGCCCTGCCCGGCCATCCCGGCCGGGTTGCGTCGCACGACGCACAATCGTTCTTGCCGCCGCCATCCCTGGCGGTACCGCACAGCCCGGCCATCCATGGCGGGCGCCGAGTCACGCGAGCCAGTGGCTCGCGAGGACTCAGCCCTTGAGCGAATCCACCTCGCCGACGTTGATCGTGCCGCGGGTGCGGAACAGCGCGACCAGGATCGCCAGGCCGATCGCCGCTTCCGCCGCGGCCACCGTCAGGATGAAGAAAACGAAGATCTGCCCGGCCGCATCGCCCAGCTCGCGCGAGAACGCGACGAAGTTGAGGTTGACCGACAGCAGCATCAGCTCGATCGACATCAGCAGGACGATGACGTTCTTCCGGTTGAGGAAGATGCCGGCCATGCTGATGCAGAACAGCACCGCGCCCAGCGCCAGCAGGTGCCCAAGGGTAATGCCGGTGGTGATCATGCCTGGCCCTCCCCTTCCGCCGGGCCGGCCGCGGGCGCCGGCTTCTCCACCGGCATCGAGACCATGCGCAGCCGGTCGCCGGCCTTGACCCGCGACTGCTCGGACGGGTTCTGGGTCTTGATCCCGGTGCGCTTGCGCAGGGTGATCATCACCGCGGCGATCACAGCCACGGTCAGGATCACCGCGGCGAACTCGAACGGCAGGATGAAGCCGGTGAACAGGTGCTCGGCCAGCCAGCGAGTGTTGGATGCGTCGGCGGCGGCCGAAGCGGCGTTGTCCGGGAACGGGGCCGCGGCGCGGGCCTTCACCCCGATCAGGGTCAGCATCTGCAGCAGCATGGCCACGGCGACCACGATCCCGACCGGGAGGAATTTCACCCAGCCCTCGCGCAGCGCGGCCACGTCGATGTCGAGCATCATCACCACGAACAGGAACAGCACCATCACCGCGCCGACGTAGACCAGGATCAGGGCCACGCCGAGGAACTCGGCGCCGACCAGCAGCCACACGCAGGCCACCGAGAAGAAGGTCAGGATCAGGCACAGCACCGCATTGACCGGGTTGCGCACGCTGATCACGGCGCCGGCGGAGACGACCGCGGTGGCGGCGAAGGCGTAGAAGGCGATCTTGATCCAGTCCATCTGGGCCTCAGCGGTAGGCGGCGTCGGCGGCGCGGCGCTCGGCGATCTCCGCCTCCAGGCGGTCGCCGAGGGCCAGCAGCTGCGGCTTGGTGACGATGTTCTCGCCGCGCTTCTCGAAGTGGTACTCCAGCACGTGCGTCTCCACGATCGAATCCACCGGGCAGCTTTCCTCGCAGAAGCCGCAGTAGATGCACTTGAACAGGTCGATGTCGTAGCGGGTAGTGCGGCGGGTGCCGTCCTCGCGCCGGGTCGAGTCGATGGTGATCGCCAGCGCGGGGCACACCGCCTCGCACAGCTTGCAGGCGATGCAGCGCTCCTCGCCGTTCGGATAGCGGCGCAATGCGTGCAGGCCGCGGAAACGCGGCGACTGCGGGAACTTCTCCATCGGGTACATCAGCGTGTACTTGGGACGGAACAGGTAGCGCAGGGTCAACCCCAGCCCCTGGGCCAGCTCCAGCAGCATCAGGCTCTTGAAATAGTGGACGACTTTGTTCATCGGTCAGGCGCCCTTCTCGAACACGCCATAGAACACCATCAGCGCAGTGACCGCGATCCAGGCGATGGTGATCGGAATGAACACCTTCCAGCCCAGGCGCATGATCTGGTCGTAGCGGTAGCGCGGGAAGCTGGCGCGGAACCAGATGTAGGCGCTGGCGAAGAAGAACACCTTGACCAGGGTCCACGGCCAGCCGCCCTTCCAGATCCAGTCGATCCACGGCGACACGTCGCCGGTGACCCAGCCCTGGATCGGGCTCAGCCAGCCGCCCATGAAGAAGATCGTGATCAGGAAGCTGACCAGGATCATGTTGGCGTACTCGGCCAGGAAGAACAGCGCGAACGCCGAGCCGGAGTACTCGACCATGTGCCCGGCCACGATCTCCGACTCGCCCTCGACCACGTCGAACGGCGCGCGGTTGGTCTCGGCCACGCCGGACACCCAGTAGACGACGAACAGCGGCAGCAGCGGCAGCCAGAACCACTCGAAGAAGCCGGAGTTGCCCGCCTGAGCCAGCACGATATCGGTCAGGTTCAGGCTGCCGGTGGCGATCAGCACGCCGACCAGTGCGAAGCCCATCGCGATCTCGTAGCTGACCACCTGCGCGGCCGAGCGCATTGCGCCCAGGAACGCGTACTTCGAGTTCGACGCCCACCCGGCGATGATGATGCCGTACACACCCAGCGAGGTCATCGCCAGCAGGTACAGCAGGCCTGCGTTGGCATTGGACAGCACCAGCTTGTAGTCGAACGGCACCACCGCCCAGGCCGCGAACGCCGGCGCCAGCACGATCAGCGGCGCCAGCAGGTACATGGTCTTGTGCGCGCTGGAAGGCTGGATGACCTCCTTGAACAGCAGCTTGAACACGTCGGCGAAGGCCTGGAAGATGCCCATGCCCACGTACATCGGCCCGTGGCGCACGTGCATCCAGCCGATCAGCTTGCGCTCCCAGACCACGTAGAACGCGACCGAAATGATCACCGGCATGGCGATGGCCAGGATCTTCAGCACGATCCAAATCGCCGGGCCGAGCTCGCCCAGCGAGTAGAACCACTCGCGCAGCGGGCCGACGGCGTTGATCAGAAGCTCGTTCATGCCTTCACCACCTCGACCCGGCCCGCGCCCAGCGGTGCGGTGGCGCCGTGGCCGCCTTCGATCCATGCCACGCCCGCGGCGACGCGCTCGTCCACCGCCACCGGCAGCGTTCCGGTACCGCTGGCGCCCCTGACCTTCGCGACCGTGCCGCCGGCCAGGCCGGCGGCGGCGGCATCGACCGGGTTGAGCACGATGCGTGCCTCCGTGTTCAACGGATGCGCCTGCAGCGCCGCGGCGCGGCGCACCACCGCATCGGTGCGATAGATCGCCGGGACCAGCGCCAGCTCCAATCCGGCATCGCCGCGGCCTGCATTGCCCGTTTCGGTCGCGCGGCCCACCTTCAGCTCGACCTTGCGGCCGCCTTCCAGCAGCGCGCGCGCGCCGGCCAGGTCGGTGAACTCGAAGCCCGGCAGGCCCAGCTCGCCGCCCAGCGCGCGCAGCACGCGCCAGCCCTCGCGGGCCTGGCCCGGCAGCTTGCCGCCGGCATGTGCGGTCTGCTCGATGCCGTCGAGGTTGGTCAGGGTCGCCTCGATCTCGGGCAGCGCACCGACCGGCAGGATCACGTCGGCGACCGCGCGGGTCGATTCGCAGGCGAAATGGCTGAAGGCCACCACCTGCGCGGCGTTCAGTGCCTTCAGTGCGGCGGCGGTATCGGCGAAATCCAGGCCCGGCTCGATGCCGTACAGCACGTAGGCGCCACGCGGCTCGGCGAACATGCCGGACACGTCGCGCGCGGCCGGCAGCACGCCGGCGCGAGCCAGGCCCACGGCGTTGGCACCCTGCGGGATGCGGCACAGCGAGGCGCCGGTGGCGGCGGCGAAGTCGCGCGCGGCGGCGCGGATCGCGGCGGCCTGCGGGTGGTTCTCGGCGATCGCGCCGACGATCACCACCGCACGGGTCGCGCCCTTGGCGGCCTCGCGCAGCGCGGCATCGCCCAGCGCTTCGGCGAAGCGCGACGGCGGCACGATGCGCTTGCCGGCCAGGTCGAAGGTGAAGTCGAAATCGACCGGATTGAGCGCATGGATGCGGGCGTTGCGCTTGACCTGCGCCTGGCGCAGCCGTGCGTGCAGCAGCGGCAGTTCGTGGCGGATGTTCGTACCGACCAGCACGACCACGTCGGCCTGGCCGACCTCGGCCAGCGGCAGCGCGAACGGTTCGGCCACCGCACCGTCGGAAAAGTCGAGGTTGCCGATGCGGTGGTCGAGGTTGCCGCTGCCCAGTTCGCCGGCCAGCAGCGCCAGCAGCCCACCCTCCTCGTTGGAGGTGGCCGGGTGCGCCAGCACGCCCAGCGCGTCGCCGCCGTTGGCGCGCAGGATCTGCGTCGCGGCGGCCAGGCCCTCGGCCCAGCTCACCTCGCGCCACTGCCCGTCCACCTTGCGCAGCGGCGCGGTGGCGCGGTCGGCGGCCTGCAGGCCCTGGTGCGAATAGCGGTCGCGGTCCGACAGCCAGCACTCGTTGACCGCCTCGTTGTCGCGCGGCACGGTGCGCAGCACTTCGCCGCGGCGCACGTGCAGGAACAGGTTGGAACCCATCGCGTCGTGGTAGCCCAGCGACTCCTTCGCGATCAGCTCCCATGGACGGGCGCGGAACTGGAACACCTTGTTGGTCAGCGCGCCCACCGGGCACACGTCGATGACGTTGCCGGACAGTTCGGTGGCCAGCGGCTTGCCGTCGTAGGTGCCGATCTGCAGGTTCTCGCCGCGGTACATGCCGCCCAGTTCGTAGGTGCCCGCGATCTCGCCGGTGAAGCGGATGCAGCGGGTGCACTGGATGCAGCGGGTCATCTCGGTGGCGACCAGCGGACCGAGGTCCTCGTCGGCGACCACGCGCTTGCGCTCGACGAAACGACTGACCGAGCGGCCATAGCCCAGCGACAGGTCCTGCAGCTCGCACTCGCCGCCCTGGTCGCAGACCGGGCAGTCCAGCGGGTGGTTGATCAGCAGGAACTCCATCACGTTGCGCTGGGCCTTCAGCGCCTTCTCGTTGCGGGTGAAGACCTTCAGGCCGTCCATCACCGGCGTGGCGCAGGCCGGCGACGGCTTCGGCGCCGAGCGGCCGCCGACCTCGGTGTCGACCAGGCACATGCGGCAGTTCGCCGCCACGGCGAGCTTGTCGTGGTAGCAGAAGCGTGGGATCGGGATGCCGGCCTTGTCGGCGGCCTGGATGATCATCGAACCCTTGGGCGCGGCCAGCTCGACGCCGTCGATGAAGACGGTGACGTGGTCCGGCGGCAGGTTCGGATTGACGGGCTGCGCACTCACGCGGCCACCTCCAGGTTGGAACGCACCACCGTGCCGTCGCGCTCGTCGTCGACCAGGAAGCGGCCGTTGGCGATCGCGTATTCGAACTCGTGCCAGAAGTGGCGCAGCATGCCCTGCACCGGCCAGGCCGCGGCCTCGCCGAACGCGCAGATGGTGTGGCCCTCGATCTGGCCGGCGGCCGCGCGCAGGGTCTGCAGGTCTTCCAGCGTCGCCTTGTGTTCGACGACGCGGGTGATCATGCGGTACATCCAGCCGGTGCCCTCGCGGCACGGCGTGCACTGGCCGCAGCTTTCCTTGAAGTAGAACCGCGCGATGCGCTGGCAGGCGCGGACCATGCAGGTGGTGTGGTCCATGACCACCACCGCGCCCGAACCCAGGCCCGAACCGGCCTTCTGGATCGCGTCGTAGTCCATGGTCAGGCCCATCATGGTCTCGCCCGGCAGCACCGGCATCGAGGAACCGCCCGGGATCACCGCCTTGATGCGGTTGCCGTCGCGGATGCCGCCGCACAGCTCCAGCAGCTCGGCGAACGGCGTACCCAGGCGGATCTCGTGGTTGCCCGGCTTCGCCACATGGCCGGAAACCGAGAAGATCTTGCAGCCGCCGTTGTTGGGCTTGCCCAGGTTCATGAACCACTCCGGGCCGTTGCGCACGATCGCGGGCACCGAGGCGTAGGTCTCGGTGTTGTTGATCGTGGTCGGCTTGCCGTACAGGCCGAAGTTGGCCGGGAACGGCGGCTTGAACCGCGGCTGGCCCTTCTTGCCTTCCAGCGACTCCATCAGCGCGGTCTCTTCGCCGCAGATGTAGGCGCCCGCGCCGAGCGCGTTGTACAGGTCGATGTCCACGCCCGAGCCGAGCACGTTCTTGCCCAGCCAGCCGTTGGCGTAGGCCTCGGCGGTGGCCTCTTCCAGGTGCTCGAACGGTTCGTGGTGGAACTCGCCGCGCAGGTAGTTGTAGCCCGCGGTCGAACCGGTGGCGTAGCAGGCGATGGCCATGCCCTCGATCACCGCGTGCGGGTTGTAGCGCAGGATGTCGCGGTCCTTGGCGGTGCCCGGCTCGGACTCGTCCGAGTTGCAGAGGATGTACTTCTGCATGTCGCCCTTGGGCATGAAGCTCCACTTCAGGCCGGTCGGGAAGCCTGCGCCGCCGCGGCCGCGCAGGCCGGACTGCTTGACCATCTCGACCACGTCGGCCGGCGGGATCTTCTCGGTCAGGATCTTCCGCAGCGCCTGGTAGCCGCCAGTCTTGAGGTAGTTCTCGTACGACCACGGCTTGTCGAAGTGCAGCGTCGTGTAGACCGCCTGGTGCTCCTTCGGGGCCGGGCCGACCGGGCCGTAGCCCTCGGAAACCTTGGTGTGGTGCGCCATCTGCCGTGGCCTCACTTCAATCCGTCGAGCAGCTCGTCCACCTTCCCGGCGGTGAGCTTCTCGTGGTAATGGCCGTTGATCACGACCACCGGGGCGCCGCAGCACGCGGCCACGCATTCTTCCTCGCGCTTGAGGTAGACGCGGCCGTCGGCGGTCGATTCGCCCAGCTTGCAGCCCAGCTTCTTCTCGGCGTGGGCGACCAGGCCCTCGGCGCCGTTGAGCCAGCAGCTGATGTTGGTGCAGAACGCGACGTTGTTGCGGCCGACCTTCTGCGTCTCGAACATCGAATAGAACGTGGCGACCTCGTAGGCCCACACCGGCGGCAGGTCCAGGTACTTGGCCACGCCCGCGATCAGCTCGTCGGTGAGCCAGCCGCCGTTCTGTTCCTGGGCTGCGTGCAGCCCCTGCAGCACCGCCGACCGCTTGCGGTCCGTCGGGAACTTGGTCAACCAGTGGTCGATATGCGCACGCGTGTCGTCGCTCAGGACGACCATCGGGTCGACGTGGCGCGCGTTCTCGAAGTTACCGGTGGCCTTCATCGATCCACCTCACCAAACACAAGGTCATAGGTACCGATCATTGCGACGACATCGGCCAGCATGTGGCCGCGCACGATCTCGTCCATCGAGGACAGGTGCGCGAATCCCGGGGCGCGCAGGTGCACGCGGAACGGCTTGTTGGCGCCGTCGGAGACCAGGTAGCAGCCGAACTCGCCCTTGGGCGCCTCGACCGCGGCGTAGGTCTCGCCGGCCGGCACGCAGTAGCCTTCGGAGAACAGCTTGAAGTGGTGGATCAGCGCTTCCATGTCGTCCTTCATCTCCTCGCGGCTGGGAGGGGCGACCTTGAAGTTCTGGACCATGACCGGGCCGGGATTGGCCTTGAGCCACTTCACGCACTGGGCGACGATCCGGTTGGACTGGCGCATCTCGGCGACGCGGACCAGATAGCGGTCGTAGCAGTCGCCGCCGGTGCCGACCGGGATGTCGAAATCCACCGCGTCGTACTTCGCGTACGGCTGCTTCTTGCGCAGGTCCCACTCGATGCCCGAGCCGCGCAGCATCACGCCGGTCATGCTCCAGGCCCTGGCCTGCTCCGGGGTGACCACGCCGATGCCGACCGTGCGCTGCTTCCAGATACGGTTGTCGGTGAGCAGGGTCTCGTATTCGTCCACGCGCGCCGGGAAGGTGCGGGTGAAATGCCCGATGTAGTCGAGCAGCGATCCTTCGCGTGCCTCGTTGAAGCGCTTCAGCGACTTGCCCTTGTGCCAGGGGGATTCCTTGTACCTGGGCATGTGGTCCGGCAGGTCGCGGTAGACGCCACCCGGACGGTAGTAGGTCGCGTGCATGCGCGCGCCGCTGACCGCCTCGTAGACGTCCATCAGCTCTTCGCGCTCGCGGAACGCGTACAGGAACACCGCCATCGCGCCCAGGTCCAGCGCGTTGGAACCGAGCCACATCAGGTGGTTCAGGATCCGGGTGATCTCGTCGAACATGGTGCGGATGTACTGGGCCCGCTCCGGCGCCTCGATCCCCATCAGGGTCTCGATCGCGCGCACGTAGGCGTGCTCGTTGCACATCATCGAGCAGTAGTCCAGGCGGTCCATGTAGCCGATCGACTGGTTGAACGGCTTGGACTCGGCCAGCTTCTCGGTGCCCCGGTGCAGCAGGCCCACGTGCGGGTCGGCGCGGACGATGGTCTCGCCGTCCATCTCCAGGATCAGGCGCAGCACGCCATGCGCGGCCGGGTGCTGCGGGCCGAAGTTCATGGTGTAGTTGCGGATCTCCTGCCGGGCTTCGGCGGGATCGCTGGCGAAAGCCTCGCTGGCCTGGCGGATCGTCGTGTCGGGGGACATCTGTGCGCTCACTTGGCGGCCTCCCGCTGCGCGGCTTCGCCGGCCGCCGTCTCGTAACGGGCATCGTCGCGGATCACGCGCGGCACGCCCACGCGCGGCTCGACCGAGGTCACCGGCTCGTAGACCACGCGCCTGCGTTCCTCGTCGTAGCGCACTTCGACGTTGCCGATCAGCGGGAAATCCTTGCGGAACGGATGGCCGACGAAACCGTAGTCGGTCAGGATCCGGCGCAGGTCCGGGTGGCCTTCGAAGATGATGCCGTACAGGTCGAACGCCTCGCGCTCGAACCAGTTGGCGCCCGGCCAGATCCCGGTCACGGACGGCACCACCGGCAGCGCGTCGTCGGCGGCGAAGCAGCGCACGCGCAGGCGCTGGTTGCTGGCGTAGGAAATCAGGTGCAGGACGGCGGCGAAACGGCGCTGCGGAACCGCGGCGATGGCGGTGATCCGGCCGTCGTCCTCCTGGCTGTGCTGCTCGCCCCAGCCGAAGCGGCCGGTGCCCTTGCCTTCCACGCCGCGGCTGAAGCCGCCGTTGGAGACGCCGTCGGTGTCCCACTCGTCGCTGCCGTAGCCCAGGTAATCGATGCCGCTGACCGCGCTCAGCTGCTCGAAACCGAACTCGTCGCGCAGCGCCTGGCAGGTGGCCAGCCAGTCCTGGCCGGCGGCCTCAAGCGTGGTCTCGCCACGGGGTTCGGCCACGGTCACCAGCGCGGCCGGGAATCGGTCGCGGAGGCGTTGGGCGAAGGAAGCAGCTGGCTCGGCCATGGGGGCTTGGCGTATCCGGGTAGTGCTTTATGAAAGCGGGCTGGGTGGGGGATCAGCGGTCGATGGTGTTCTTCTTGGCCACGGTCTGCGTGCGCCAGATCTTCTTCTGCAGCTGCAGGATGCCGTAGACCAGCGCCTCGGCCGTGGGCGGGCAGCCCGGCACGTAGATGTCCACCGGCACGATCCGGTCGCAGCCGCGCACCACCGAGTACGAGTAGTGGTAGTAGCCGCCGCCGTTGGCGCAGCTGCCCATCGAGATCACCCACTTCGGGTCGGGCATCTGGTCGTAGACCTTGCGCAGCGCCGGGGCCATCTTGTTGACCAGGGTGCCGGCCACGATCATCACGTCGGACTGGCGCGGCGACGGGCGGAACACCACGCCATAGCGGTCCAGGTCCAGGCGCGCGGCGCCGGCGTGCATCATTTCCACCGCGCAGCAGGCCAGGCCGAAGGTCATCGGCCACATCGAGCCGGTGCGCGCCCAGTTCATCAGCGCGTCGACGCTGGTGGTGACGTAGCCCTTCTCCAGCAGCGGGTTGTCGCCTTCGGGACGCAGGATGTCGTCGACCCGCCCTTCCGGGATCGGATTGGTCATCAGGCGATCGATGGTTTGGATCACTCCCATTCGAGCGCTCCCTTCTTCCAGACGTAGACGAAGCCGAGGAACAGCATCCCGACGAACAGGCCCATGGTGACCAGCGCGCGCGGCCCCAGTTCCTGGAACACGAGGGTCCACGGCACGATGAAGATGATTTCCAGGTCGAAGACGATGAACTGGATGGCGATGAGGTAGTAGCGCACGTCGAACTTCATGCGCGCGTCCTCGAAGGCCTCGAAGCCGCACTCGTAGGGCGACAGCTTCTCCAGGCTCGGACGGCGCGGGCCGAGCACGCGGCCTACGATGATCAGCGCGACGCCGATGCCGGTGGCCACGATCAGGAACAACAGGGTCGGCAGGTATTGGGCCAGCACTTGCGGTTCTCTCTTGCCTCTGCCCGGCGCGCCGGGCTTGGGTCGGTTTCCGCGAAGGCCGCGGAGCGCCTGTTGCGTCCTCGCCACGCAGGCGCCGGAGCCCCTGCGGTGCCGCGGGCGTGGCGCTTGGCCGGCGTCCGCTGCGATTGTGCACAGCAGCGGAATTGTAGCGGTTGGCCGGTTCGTTCGTAAACGCTTGCAAAGCGTCCGATCGCGCCCTCCATAAAGAAAAAGCCCGCATCGAGCGGGCCCGGCCTTGCCGCCATCCGGCGACGGCGCGCCGGCTTTCACGTGGTGCCCAAGAGGGGACTCGAACCCCTACGACCTAAGTCGCTACCACCTCAAGGTAGTGCGTCTACCAATTCCGCCACCTGGGCAAAAAACCGCGCGCCGGCGCCACGGCGCGGCGCATTGTACGCCTTACTGCGCGGGAGGCGCAGTCTCGCCCGGCTGCTGCGGCTGCGGCACGGTGCCGCTGTCAGCGGGTGCCGGTGCGGCCGGCTGGGCCGACGGGACTTCGGTCGCGGCTGGCGCGGCGGGCAATGCCGGCATCTCGCCCGGCGCCGGAACACCCGCTGCCGGCGCGGCCGGCAGCGCCGGTTCGCCCATCAGGCCCAGGCTCTGCTGCTGCGCCGGGCGCGCGCTGTGGCTGGCGTACCAGGCCATGAACAGGCTGATGCCGAAGAACACCACGGCCAGCCACTTGGTGCTCTTGGACAGGAAGTTGGAGGCACCACGGGCGCCGAACACGGTGCCCGAGGCGCCCGCCCCGAACCCGGACCCGGCGGCGGCGCCGGCGCCGCGCTGCAGCAGGATCAGCGCGATCATCGCGATCGCCACCAGCACGTACACTACATTGAGGATCAACATCAGCATTGTCTTGTTGCCTTGTCTTCGCTGCTACCGGGACGGCGCGGCCGCCCGGACGATTGCCAGGAAATCCGCGGCCACCAGCGAGGCGCCCCCGATCAGCCCGCCGTCCACGTCCGGCTGCGCGCACAGCGCGCCGGCGTTGTCGGGCTTCACGCTGCCGCCGTACAGGATCGGCAGGGAATCGGCGATTCTAGCATCGTGGCCGGCGATCTGGCGACGGATGAAGGCGTGCATCGCCTGCGCCTGCTCCGGGCTCGCGGTCCGGCCGGTACCGATCGCCCAGACCGGCTCGTAGGCCACCACCGCGTCCGCGAAGCCCTCCACCCCGACCAGCTCCAGCACCGGACGCAGCTGTCCGGCGACCGTCGCCTCGGCCTGGCCGGCGTCGCGCTGGGCCAGGCCCTCGCCCACGCACAGGACCGGCCGCAAACCGGCGCGGACCGCGGCCTGGAACTTCAGCGCCACCAACTCGCTGCTCTCGCCGTGGTACTGGCGCCGTTCCGAGTGCCCGACCAGCCCGTAGCGCGCGCCCACGTCGACCAGCATCGAGGCCGAGACTTCGCCGGTGTAGGCGCCCTGCTCGTTGCTGCTCACGTCCTGGGCGCCGAACACCAGCGGCGTGCCCTCGAAATCCTCGATCAGGTCGCCCAGGTAAGGCAGCGGCGGCAGGACCACCAGTTCCACCCCCGGCACCGGCGCCTGCGCGGCGATGCCCTCGACCAGCCCGGTGGCGAACGCCCGGGTCCCATGCAGCTTCCAGTTGCCGGCGACGATCCTGCGGCGCATGCGCGACTCCCCCTCGTGTGGCTGGACGCCCGATGGCGCGCAGGATAGCGCGCTCCGCTCCGGTTCCCGCCCCTGGCGATATCCGGACGCGCCGGTTACTTGAGCTTGATCTCGCGCAGCCGTTCCTCCAGGTAGCCCTGCGCGGTGATCGGCTCGGGATAGCGGGACGGGTTGTCGGCGGTGACCGTGGACGGCAGCACGTCGATCAGGAAGTCCGGGTTCGGATGCAGGAAGAACGGCACCGAGTAGCGCGGCTTGCGTGCCTCCGCCGCCGGCGGATTGACCACCCGGTGGGTGGTGGACGGATACACGTGGTTGGTCAGGCGCTGCAGCATGTCGCCGATGTTGACCACGATGGTGTCGGCATCGGCAGTGAACGGCACCCACTCGCCCTTGCGCGACAGCACTTCCAGGCCCGAGGCGCTGGCCCCTACCAGCAGGGTGATCAGGTTGATGTCCTCGTGCGCGCCGGCGCGCACGTTCGGAATGTCCTCGGCGGTGATCGGCGGATAGTGGATCGGGCGCAGGATCGAGTTGCCCGAACCGGTCTTGTCCGCGAACCAGTCCTCCGGAAGACCGATGTGCAGGGCCAGCGCCGACAGCACGCGCGAGCCCAGGTGGTCCAGCGCCTGGTACAGGCCATAGCCGTGCTCGCGGAACCCGGGCACCTCTCCGGGCCACAGGTTCGGCGGCATCACCTCCCGGTACTTCGAATCGTCCGCGATCTCGCGGCCGATATGCCAGAACTCCTTCAGGTCGAAGTGGCTGGCACCCTTGGCCGTCTCCACCCCGAATGGCGTGTAGCCGCGCGCGCCGCCGCCGCCGGGGACGTGGTACTTCCGCTTCACCTCGTCGGGCAGGGCGAAGAAACGCTTGAACACGTCGTAGGCCGCATCGATGCCGGCCTGCGGGATGCCGTGGTTGCGGATGCCGGCGAAGCCCCATTCGCGGTAGGCGGCGCCGAGTTCGGCGACGAAGGCGTCGCGGTCGGGACCGGACGCGCTGTCGAACCGGGTGATGTCGAGGGTGGGAATGCGTGCTGCCATCTTGCGTGCTCCGGGGAAACTGTTCGCGGCGATTCGACCACGCCGCCCTGCATGGGTTCCTGACCGCGATCAGGCCGCGGCGGCCTGGCGCACGGCGCCGGCCAGGCGGTCCAGGGTGTCCTGCATCAACGTTTCGTCGTCGGCCTCGACCGTGACCCGCACCACCGGCTCGGTGCCGGACGGGCGCAGGAAGGCCCGCCCCCTGCCCTGCACCGCCGCCTGTGCGCCCTGCAGTGCGCCGCGCACGCTGGCAGCATCGACTATCGCCTTGGCCGAGGCGCCGTCCAGGCGCACGTTGACCGTCTTCTGCGGCAGCATGGACAACCCGTCCAGCGCCTGGCGCAGGCTGCGTCCGGAACGACGCAGCGCGTCCAGCACCTGCAGGGCGCTGACGATGGCGTCGCCGGTGGTGGCCCGGTCCAGGCACAGCAGATGCCCGGAGGCTTCGCCGCCGAGCACGCCATCGTTCTCGACCAGGGCCTGGTGGACGTAGCGGTCGCCGACCCTGGCGCGCTGGAACGGGATGCCCGCGTCGCCCAGCGCCTTCTCCAGCCCGTAGTTGGTCATCAGCGTGCCCACCACCGGGCCGTGCAGGCGGCCGCTGGCCTGCCAGGCCCGGGCCAGCACGTACAGCAGGCCGTCGCCGTCGACCGGGTTGCCCTGGTCGTCGGCCATCAGCACGCGGTCGCCGTCGCCGTCGAAGGCGATGCCCAGGTCGGCGCCGGTCTCGCGCACCTTGGCGGCGAGGTTGTCGACGTGCATCGAGCCGACGCCGGCATTGATGTTCAGGCCGTCCGGCGCGGCGCCGATCGCGGTCACGTCGGCGCCCAGCTCGCGGAACAGCAGCGGCGCGATGTGGTAGGTCGCTCCGTGCGCGCAGTCGAGCACCAGCTTCAACCCGCGCAGGTCGAAGCCGCGCGGCACGGACGCCTTGCAGAACTCGATGTAGCGGCCGACCGCATCGCGCGCGCGCACCGCCTTGCCCAGCTTCTCCGAGCCGACCGTGGCGAAGTCGCCGTCCAGCGCGGCCTCGATCGCCAGCTCGGTGGCGTCGTCCAGCTTCTCGCCCTCGGCGGAAAAGAACTTGATGCCGTTGTCGTAGTGCGGGTTGTGCGAGGCGCTGATCACGATGCCGGCATCGGCGCCCAGGGTACGGGTCAGGAACGCCACCGCCGGGGTCGGCATCGGCCCGAGCAGCTGCACGTCCACGCCGGCGGCGACCAGCCCGGCTTCCAGCGCGGCCTCGAACATGTAGCCGGAGATGCGCGTGTCCTTGCCGATCACCACCGTGCGCCGGCCCGGTCGGCCGGCGGCCAGCACCCGGCCCAGTGCGTTGCCCAGGCGCAGGACGAAGTCGGCCGAGATCGCGCCCTGCCCGACACGGCCGCGGATGCCGTCGGTCCCGAAATAGCGGCGGGCCGCGCTCATGCCGCGTCCAGGGTGGCGCTGTCCTCGGGCTGCGGCTGGCGCATCATCATCGCCAGCAGGTCGGCCAGGCGGTCGCGCAGTTCGCGGCGGTCGCAGATCTGGTCGATCGCGCCGTGCTCGAGCAGGAACTCCGAGCGCTGGAAACCCTCGGGCAGCTTCTCGCGCACGGTCTGCTCGATCACCCGCGGGCCGGCGAAACCGATCAGCGCCTCGGGCTCGGCGATGTTCAGGTCGCCCAGCATCGCGAACGAGGCCGACACGCCGCCGGTGGTCGGATGGGTCAGCACCGAGATGTACGGCAGCCCGGCCGCGCGCAGCCTGCCCAGGGCAGCCGAGGTCTTGGCCATCTGCATCAGCGAGAACAGGCTTTCCTGCATGCGCGCGCCGCCGCTGGCGGAAAAATTGACGAACGGGGCGCCGGTCTCCAGCGCCTTCTCCGCGGCCAGGGTGAACTTCTCGCCCACCACCGAGCCCATCGAACCGCCCATGTAGGCGAAGTCGAACGAGCTGGCCACCAGCGGCCGGCCCTTGAGCAGGCCGTGCATGGCCACCAGCGCGTCGTACTCGCCGGTGGACTTCTGGGTGGCCTTGATCCGCTCGGCGTAGCGCTTCTGGTCCTTGAACCTGAGCACGTCGGTCGGCGCCAGGGTGGCGGCGATCTCGCTGGTGCTGCCGGGATCGAACAGCGAGGCGAGCCGGGCGCGGGCGCGGATCGCCATGTGGAAGTCGCACTTCGGGCAGACCTCCAGGTTCTCTTCCAGCTCCGGCCGGTACAGGACCGCGCCGCAGCGGTCGCACTTCTCCCACAGGCCCTCGGGGACGCTGCGCTTGCGGTTGGCGGCGTTGTCGGTGCGGATGCCGGAGGGCATCAGTTTGCTGAGCCAGCTCATTCGGGAATGTCGCTTCCGTTCAGTGGCCGTCGCCGGCCGGAAAAGGGCGACAGTCTAGCTCAGGCATCCACCCACGGCCGAGCCGCCCGGCCGCCCCTCGTGGGAGCCCGTCTTGCGGGCGACCCGATGCCGCCAGAATGCCTGCGACCGGCCATCGAGCCCATGCATCGGATCATCATGGGCCCGCTTCCGGACGCAAGTCTCGCTGGCGGCATCGGGTCGCCCGCAAGACGGGCTCCTACAGGGGGCGCCATCCCGTACCATTACGTACGGAACACCCAGGCCACTGCCCTCGCCCCCATATGAAAGCCTCCACCCTGCGCCGCGGCATGAACCTGTGGCCACCGTTCCTGTTCACCGGCATCCGCGTGGCCGAGGTCGCCCCGGACTGGCGCCACGCCCGGGTCGAACTGCGGATGCGGCCGTGGAACCGCAACTACGTCGGCACCCATTTCGGCGGCAGCCTGTTCGCCATGACCGATCCGTTCTGGATGCTGCTGCTGATGCCGTTGCTGGGACGCGGCTACTACGTCTGGGACCAGGCCGCGACCATCGACTTCCTCAAGCCCGGCCGCGGCACCGTCGCCACCAGCTTCCGCATCGACGACGCGGTGCTGGAGGAGATCCGCGCCGCCACGGCTGGCGGCGCCAAGTACCTGCGCTGGTTCGAGAACGAGGTCGTCGACGCGTCCGGCGACGTGGTCGCCCGCGTGCGCAAGCAGGTCTACGTGCGGCGCAAGCCGGACCGGCGCCCGGCCCGGGACGGGGATGCCACCGGCTGAAGGCCGGCCGGCGCTACAATCCCGCGCATGCCCCCCGACCACTCCGCGCCGCCGCGCGCCTCGCTGCAGAAACTCTTCCTCACCGGACTGCTGACCCTGCTGCCGATCTGGCTGACCTGGGTCGTGATCAAGTTCGTGTTCGTGATGCTGTCGAGCATCAGCGCACCCTGGGTGGTGCCGCTGTCGGAAAGCATCGCCGAGTCGTTCCCGGACTACGCCGGCTGGGGCAAGGCGCTGTGGGTGCAGAACACCATCGCCATGATCGCCACGCTGCTGGTGATCCTGGGCGTGGGCGTACTGGCGCGGCGGGTGATCGGCCAGCGCCTGCTGGGCTGGTTCGAAGCGCTCATGGGCCGGGTGCCGCTGGCCAACCTGGTCTACACCAGCGTGCGCAAGCTGCTGGACATCCTGCAGACCAAGCCCGGCAGCACCCAGCGCGTGGTCCTGATCGACTTCCCGCACCGCGAGATGAAGGCCATCGGTCTGGTCACGCGGGTGCTGAAGGAGGAAGGCACCGGCCGCGAGCTGGCGGCGGTCTACGTCCCGACCACGCCCAATCCGACCTCCGGTTACCTGGAGGTCGTGCCGGTGGAGCTGCTGACCCCGACCGACTGGACCGTGGACCAGGCCATGGGCTTCATCATCTCCGGGGGCGCGGTGGCGCCGGAGACCATGCCGTTCACCCGGGCCGGCGAGCGGTAGCGCGGCTCCGCTGCCCGGCATGTCCGACGCGCCCGCCGCTTCGAACGCACCTCCCGCCCCCGCGGCCGCGCGCCTGCTCGACGACCGCGCGGTCCGGCTGTACATCGCGCTGGCGGCGTTCTTCTGCGTCAACGCGGCGCTGGCCGAGTTCATCGGGGTCAAGATCTTCGCCCTGGAGGACACCCTGGGCGTCGCCCCGTTCGAGTGGAACCTGTTCGGCCAGACCGGCTCGCTCAACTTCACCGCCGGCACGCTGTTGTGGCCGGTGGTGTTCATCATGACCGACACCATCAACGAATTCTTCGGCCGGCGCGGGGTGAAGTTCATCTCGTGGCTGGCGGTCGGACTGATCGTATACGGCTTCCTGTTCGCCTTCGCCGCGATCGAACTGGCCCCGGCCGGCTGGTGGCGCGGCGCCGCGCAGGCGCAGGGCGTGCCGGACTACCAGGCCGCGTTCGCGGTGGTGTTCGGACAGGGGCTGTGGACGATCGCCGGCTCGATGGTGGCGTTCCTGCTCGGGCAGCTGATCGACGTGGCCGTGTTCCACCGCATCCGCCGCGCCACCGGCGAGCGCTGGGTATGGCTGCGCGCGACCGGATCGACCGCGGTCTCGCAGCTGGTGGACAGCTTCGTGGTGATCTGGATCGCGTTCGTGCTGGGCCCGCAGAAGTGGCCGGTGTCGCTGTTCCTGTCGGTAAGCACGCTCAATTACGCGTGGAAGATGCTGGCGGCAATCGCGCTGATCCCGCTGCTGTACCTGATGCGGCGCTGGATCACCGCCTACCTGGGCGCCGGACGCGCCCGCGAACTGCGCGAACAGGCCGCAGGCTGAAAGCCACGTGACCGTCCGCGCTGGCCTGCGCCGGCCGGATGCGGCACTCTCCGGGACCCCGTGTTTCCGGAACCCGCCATGATCCCGTCCCGCCTGCGCTGGCTGGCGATGCCGCTGGCGACGCCACTGGTGCTCGCGCTGCTGGCCGCACCGCCGGCCGAGGCCGCGCGCAAGAAAGCGCAACGCCCGGCCGCGACCCAGGCCAAGGCGAAAGCCGAGGCCACGCCGAAACCGGCGAAGAAGCCCGAGACCAAGCCCGAGCAGCTGCAGCGGCTGTACGCCGAATACTGGGACGCGTCGCTCCAGCTCAATCCGCTGCAGGCCACCTTCCAGGGCGATGCGCGCTACAACGACCAGCTGCCCAACTACCTGTCGGCCGAATTCCGCCAGCGCAGCCATGACTTCAACGCCGGCTGGCTGGCCAGGGTGGAGGCGGTCGGCGAAGAAGGCCTGGAAGGCCAGGACCTGCTCAGCTACCGGATCTTCGTGCGCAACGCGCGCGATGCGCTGGAGGGCGAACGCTTCCCCGGCTGGATGCAGCCGGTCAACCAGTTCAACAACCCCGCCACGCTGGTGGCCATGCTCGGTTCGGGCGCCAGCGCGCAGCCGTTCAAGACCGTGCAGGACTACGACAACTGGCTGCGGCGCGGCGCGCAGGTGCCGGCGCTGTTCTCCCAGGCCATCGCCAACATGAGCCGGGGCATGTCCGCCGGCGTGGTGCAGCCGCGGCCGCTGATGGAAAAGGTGCTGCCGCAGCTGGACGCGCTGATCAAGCCCACCGCGGAGGAGACGCTGTTCTGGAACCCGATCCGGAACATGCCGGAGGAGTTCTCCGGGGCCGACCGCGAACGGTTGACCGCTTCCTACCGCCGGCTCATCGAGCAGCAGCTGATGCCGGCCTACCGGCGCCTGCGCGAGTTCATCGCCGTCCGCTACCTGCCGTCCGCGCGCACCACCTCCGGCATGGCCGCGCTGCCCGACGGCGCGGCCTGGTATGCGTACAACGCGCGGCAGAGCACCACCACCGACCTGACCCCGGAGCAGATCCACCGGATCGGCCTGGACGAGGTCGCGCGCATCCATGGCGAGATCGCCACGGTGATGAAGCAGGTGAAGTTCCGCGGCTCGATGCAGAAGTTCTTCCGCTTCATGCAGCAGGACAAGCGCTTCGAGTTCGCCGACGAGGCCGCGCTGCTGGCCTTCTACCGCGGCCTGGAACCCAGGGTGATGGCGAAGGTGCCGCAGTACTTCTCGCTGCTGCCGAAGGCCGGCTTCGAGATCCGCCCGGTCGAGCCCTATCGCGCCCAGTCCGCGGCCGGCGGTTCGTACATGCGCCCGAGCGGGGACGGCGGCCGTCCCGGCGTGTTCTACGTGAACACCTATGATCTGCCGACGCGCAAGACCTGGGACGCCGAGGACCTGTTCCTGCACGAGGCGATCCCCGGCCACCACTTCCAGCTGGCCCTGCAGCAGGAACTGGCCGGCCTGCCGGCGTTCCGCCGGTTCGGCGGCGAGACCGCGTTCACCGAGGGCTGGGGCCTGTACGCCGAATCGCTGGGCCGCGACCTGGGCCTGTACCAGGACCCATACTCCTACTTCGGTTACCTGCAGAACGAGTTGTGGCGCGCGATCCGCCTGGTGGTGGACACCGGCCTGCACAGCAAGGGCTGGACCCGCGGGCAGGTCATCGACTACATGCTCGAGAACTCGGCCACCAGCCAGACCGACGCGGTGGCCGAAGCCGAACGCTACATGGCCATACCGGGCCAGGCGCTGGCCTACAAGACCGGCGAACTGAAGATCATGCAGCTGCGGCAGAAGGCGCAGGCGGCGCTGGGCGAACGCTTCGACATCCGCGCCTTCCACGCCGAGGTGCTCAAGGACGGTTCGGTGCCGCTGGACGTGCTGGAAGCCAAGATCGATGCCTGGATCGCGGCGCAGGCGGGCCAGCCGGGTTAATCTCGCGACCATCCACGATCACCGCTTCCGGGGAGGATGCGCATGACCGGCCTGTTCCCGCTGCTGGCCTTGGCCGCGCTCTCCGCGGCGGCCACGCCTTCGCCGTCCGTCGATCCGGCCGCCGCGGTCGATGCGCTGATGGCCGACTACGCCGGCCATGGGCCCGGCGCTTCGGTGCTGGTGCTGCGCGACGGGCAGTCGCTGGTCCGCCGCGGTTATGGCCTGGCCGACCTGGAAAGCGGCGCGCGGGCCGGGCCCGACACGAACTACCGCCTCGCCTCGGTGACCAAGCAGTTCACCGCCGCCGCCATCGTGCTGCTGGCGGAGGACGGCAAGCTGTCGATCGACGATCCGGTGAAGCGCTGGCTGCCCACGCTGCCGCCGGCGGCCGATGCGGTCACCCTGCGCCAGCTGCTCAGCCACGCCTCCGGCCTAGTCGACTACGAGGACCACATCCCCGCCGGCTTCGACGGGCAACTGCACGACATCGACGTGCTGCGCATCCTCGAAGGCCAGGACCGCACCTACTTCCCGCCCGGCAGCGACTACCGCTACAGCAACAGCGGCTACGCGCTGCTGGCGCTGGTGGTCGGCAAGGCCTCCGGCCTGGACTTCGCCACGTTCCTGCGCGAACGCATCTTCCAGCCGCTGGGCATGGACGCCACCGTCGCCCACCAGGACGGCGTCGACAGCGTGGCCCGTCGCGCATACGGCTACAGCCGCGTGGGCGGCCGCTGGACCCGCACCGACCAGAGCCAGACCAGCGCGGTGCTGGGCGACGGCGGCATCTATTCCTCGATCGACGACCTGGCGAAGTGGGATGCCGCCCTGTACGAAGACGACCGCCTGCTCCGGGCCGGCTCGCGCGCGCTGCTGTTCTCGCCGGCCACGACCACGGACGAACCGGACGTGCCGCACTACGGCTTCGGCTGGCGCCTCAACGGCGACAGCGTCTGGCACAGCGGCGAGAGCATCGGCTTCCGCAACGTGATCGTGCGCTGGCCGGGCGAACGCCTGACCGTGGTGGTGCTGAGCAATCGCGACGACCCGGAACCCTACCCGCTGGCTCTGGCGATCTCGCGGCTGTTCCGGGCGCCGGCCGTGCCCTGACAGCCGGGCGCGGCGTTTTCCCGCCCCTTCCATCACTTCCAGCCGATAACACCCAGTTTCCCGACCGGTCAGGATCGACCCCACATCAACGGAGGATGTCCCGCATGCTCGAGATCCGCTCGCTGTCCAAGACCTACGCCAACGGCGTGCAGGCCCTGAAGGACGTCACCCTGGACATCCCGCGCGGCATGTTCGGCCTGCTCGGGCCCAACGGCGCCGGCAAGTCCACCCTGATGCGGACCATCGCCACGCTGCAGGACGCCGACAGCGGCACCATCCATCTCGACGGGCTGGACGTGCTCGCGGACAAGACCGAGGCGCGGCGGCGGCTGGGCTACCTGCCGCAGGAGTTCGGCGTGTACCCGAAGGTCTCGGCCGAAGCGATGCTCGACCACTTCGCCGTGCTCAAGGGCGTGACCGCGCGCAGGGAGCGCAAGGAACTGGTGCAGGCGCTGCTGCAGCAGGTGAACCTGTGGAGCGTGCGCAAGCGCAAGCTGGGCACCTTCTCCGGCGGCATGCGCCAGCGCTTCGGCATCGCCCAGGCGCTGATCGGCCAGCCGTCGCTGATCATCGTCGACGAGCCCACCGCCGGCCTGGATCCGGAGGAACGCAACCGCTTCCTCAACCTGCTGGCCGAGATCGGCGAGAACACGGTGGTGATCCTGTCCACCCACATCGTCGAGGACGTGACCGACCTGTGCCCGCGGATGGCGATCATCGCTTCCGGCCAGGTGCGGCTGGCCGGCGAGCCGCGCGAGGCGATCCGTTCGCTGGAAGGGCGCATCTGGCGCCGCAGCGTGGACAAGGCCGCGCTGCCCGAGGTGGTGCAGCGGCATGCGGTGCTCTCCACCCGCCTGGTCGCCGGCCAGCCGGTGGTCCACGTGCTGTCGGACGGCGATCCGGGGGAGGGTTTCGCCGCGGTACCGGCCAACCTGGAGGACGTCTACTTCGGCGAGCTGCGCAAGGTCGCGCTGGCCGCCACGACGCCGGTGGCCTGACCCATGCTGCGCCATCTCCTGTCCTTCGAACGCCGGCTGCTGCTGCGCAACGGCGTGTTCTGGATCGTCATGCTGGTGTTCGCGCTGCTGGGTTTCGGCGCGATGGCCTCGGACAACGTCAGCTTCGGCGGCGGCGTGGGCAACATCCTGCGCAACGCGCCGGCGGTGGTGATCTCGCTGCTCGGCTCGTTCAGCGTGCTCGGGGTGCTGTTGTCCACGATCTTCGTCGCCGGCATCGCATTGCGCGATTTCGAGCAGCGCACCGCCGAACTGTTCTTCGCCACCCCGCTGCGCAAGCGCGACTACCTGCTCGGCCGCTTCGGCGGCGGCTTCATCGCCAGCCTGGCGATCCTGCTGGCCGCCGCCTTCGGCCTGTGGCTGGGCAGCCTGATGCCGTGGCTGGACCAGGCGCGGCTGGGACCCACGCCGTGGGCGGCCTTTGCCTGGGCGTTCGCCGTGCTGGTGGTCCCCAACCTGCTGTTCCTGTCGGCGCTGCTGTTCCTGCTGGCCACGCTGACCCGCTCGATGCTCTACACCTACATCGGCGTGATCGGGTTCTTCGTGCTGTGGACGGTGTCCGGCCACCTGACCCAGGACCTGGATTCGCGCTGGATCGGCGCCCTGCTCGATCCTTCCGGCACCACCGCGGTCGGCGAGCACATCCGCTACTGGTCCAGCGCCCAGTACAACAGCCAGCTGCCGGCGCTGACCGGGCTGCTGCTGGGCAACCGCGCGCTGTGGCTGGGCCTGGCCGCGCTGTTGCTGTGGGCCGCGTTCCACCTGTTCCGCGCCGACCGCGAGGGGCTGGTGCTGCGCCGCCGGCGCAAGGCCGTGGCGACGCCTGCGCCCGCGTCGGCGACTGCATCCCTGCCCGGCGTGGCCGTCGCCACCGCGCCGCTGGCGCTGCCGGCGGTCGCCCTGCGCCAGGGCGCGGCCGCACGCTGGACCCAATACCGCCAGCTGGCCGCCTTCGACCTGCGCGGGGCGCTGACCGGCGCACCGTTCCTGGTGATGCTGTTGCTGGGCCTGCTGATGGTCTTCAGCGTGCTCAAGTTCGGCTCCAGCATGTACGGCACCGACCTGTATCCGGTGACGCGGACGATGCTGTCGGCCATCGACGGCGGCCTGAGCCTGTTCCTGGTCATCATCGTCACCTTCTACGCCGGCGAACTGGTCTGGCGCGAGCGCGGGCTGCGCGTGGCCGAGGCCACCGACGCCTACGCCCTGCCCGACTGGATCCCGCTTGCCTCGAAGATGACCGCGCTGGTCGGGCTGGTGGTGGCGTTCCTGCTGGCGGGCGCGCTGTTCACCGCCGGCTGGCAGCTGGGCCACGGCTTCACCGCCTTCGAGCCGCTGCTCTACCTCAAGGGCCTGGCGCTGGCAGCCGTGCCGTTCGTGCTGATGGCGGCGCTGGCGGTGTTCCTGCAGGCGCTCAGCGGCAACAAGTTCGTCGGCTACCTGCTGATGATCGTGTACCTGGTCGCGCGCGCGGCCATGGGCATGCTGGATCTCGACCACCTGCTGTACCGCTATGGCTCGGCCACGCCGATCCCGTATTCGGACATGAACCACTACGGCCATTTCGTGGGCCCGCACCTGCTGTTGCGCGGCTACTGGGCGGTGTTTGCGGTGGCCCTGCTGGTGCTGGCGTTGCTGTTCTGGCCGCGCGGCACTTCGCTGGGCCTGCGCGACCGCCTGCGCCAGGCGCGCGCGCGCCTGCGCGGCCCGGCGCTGGCGACGCTGGCCGTGTCGCTGCTGGCCTTCGCCGGGCTGGGCGGCTGGATCTTCTACAACACCAACGTGCTCAACGAGTACGTGCCCGGCGACGTGGCCAAGCAGCGCCAGGCCGACTACGAGAAGGCCTACCGCCAGTACAAGGACCTGCCGCAACCGCGCATCGCCGCGATCCGCGCCGACGTGGACATCTTCCCGGAGGAACGACGCGTCGAGCTGCGCGGCCGCTACCGGCTGGAGAACCGCACCCAGGCGCCGATCCCCGAACTGCACGTCACCATCGACCCGGACACCGTGGTCAAGCGGCTGGAGTTCGGTCCGCACACCGTGGTCAAGGCCGACGACACCCACGGCTACACCATCTACCGGCTGGCCACGCCGCTGGCGCCGGGCGCCTCGCTGGACTTCGACTTCGAACTGGCCAGCGAACCGCACGGCTTCCCGCTGGACGGCGGCGGCACCGCGGTGGTCTACAACGGCAGCTTCTTCAACAACTACGCCGCCCTGCCGCAGTTCGGCTACGACGAGCGCCGCCAGCTGCAGGACCGCAACGACCGGCGCAAGCACGGCCTGCCGCAGCTGCCGCGGATGAATCCGATCGGCGACGTGGCCGCGCGCGGCTCCAACTACATCACCACCACCGGCGACTGGGTCGACTTCGAGACCACCGTCTCCACCAGCGAGGGCCAGATCGCGCTGGCGCCCGGCTACCTGCAGCGCGAGTGGAGCGAGAACGGCCGCCACTACTACCACTACAAGTCCGAGGCGAAGCTGCTGCCGTTCTTCTCCTGGCTGTCGGCCGACTGGCAGGTGGCGCGCGACCGCTGGAACGACGTGGCCATCGAGGTCTACCACCACCCGGCGCACGCCTGGAACGTGCCGCGGATGATCGAAGCGACCAGGAAATCGCTGGATTACTACACCCGCCACTTCTCGCCCTACCAGTTCCGCCAGTTCCGGATCCTGGAGTTCCCCCGCTACCAGTCCTTCGCCCAGGCCTTCGCCGGGACGATCCCGTACTCGGAGTCGATCGGCTTCATCGCCGACCTGCGCGACAGGGAGGACATCGACTACGTGTTCTACGTCACCGCGCACGAGGCCGCGCACCAGTGGTGGGCGCACCAGCTCATCGGCGCCAACGTGCAGGGCGCGACCATGCTGTCCGAGTCGCTGGCGCAGTATTCGGCGCTGATGGTGATGGAGAAGGAGTACGGACCGCGGCAGATGCGTCGGTTCCTGAAGTACGAGCTGGACCGCTACCTGATGAACCGCGCCACCGAGCGGGTCGAGGAGCAGCCGCTGGCGCTCAACGAGAACCAGCAGTACATCCACTACAACAAGGGCTCGGTGGTGTTCTACGCCCTGCGCGACGCGATCGGCGAGGACAGGCTCAACGCGGTGCTGTCGGAGTTCCTCGGGCAGTGGGGCTTCAAGGGCCCGCCCTACCCGACCACCCGCGACTTCCTCGACCTGCTCTACGCGCGCACCGATCCGGCGGACCACGCGTTCATCCGCGACCTGTTCGAGCGCATCGTGTTCTGGAACCACCGGGTGACCACTGCCGAGGTGCGCAAGCGCGAGGACGGCAAGTACGTGGTCACGCTGAAGGTGCATGCCGAGAAGGTGTCCACCGACGGCAAGGGCAAGGAGACCGAGGAGCCGGTCGACGTGAACGTGGACATCGGCGTGTTCGCGCGGCCGCCGGGCGGCAAGGAGGGCGACGAGAAGGTGCTGTACCTGCAGAAACACCGGATCACCCGGGCCGACACGACGCTGGAGCTGGTGGTGGACGAGTTGCCGTTCGAGGCCGGCATCGATCCCTATAACAAGCTGATCGATCGCAGCTCGGACGACAACCGCAAGAAGACCACGCTGCTGCAGTAGGTTCGCGGGACCGTCTCGCGCCCCGTAGAGCGGGGCTCGCCCCGCTGCTCTTCGCACGCCGTCGTTGGAAAAGCAGCGGGGCAAGCCCCGCTCTACGGGAACTCGCGGAATTGGATTGGTCGCTGGCGGGAAGCGCGCCGCCCCATTCCGTCAGCCCAGGTCGCCGATCACCGCCTGCGCGGCGTTGTGTCCGGGCGCGCCGGTGACTCCGCCGCCCGGATGCGTACCCGAACCGCACAGGTACAGGCCCGGGATGGCGCCACGGTAATCGGCCTGGCCCAGCATCGGCCGCGCCGAGAACAACTGGTTCAGGCTCAGCGCGCCGTGGAAGATGTCGCCGCCGACCAGGCCGAACACCCGCTCCAGGTCCAGCGGACTGAGCACCTGCCGGCCCAGCACCGAGGCGGCGAAGCCGGGCGCGTAGCGGTCCACCGTGGCGACCATCAGGTCGGCCACCTCTTCGCGGTGGTCGTCCCAGCTGCGTTCGCCCGGCAGTTCCGGCGCCACGTGCTGGCAGAACAGGCTGGCCACGTGCATGCCCGGCGGCGCCAGCGAATCGTCCAGCGTGGACGGAACCAGCATCTCCACGATCGGTTCGCGCGACCAGCCGTGCTCGCGCGCGTCGCACCAGGCGCGGTCCATGTAGTCCAGCGACGGCGCCAGGATGATCCCGGCGGTGAGATGGTCGCCGGCGCCGGGCAGCGCGGTGAAGTCCGGCAGCCGCGACAGCGCCACGTTCATGCGGAAGGTGCCCGAACCGCAGCGCCAGTTCGCCATCCGCTCGCGGGTGGGCTGCGGCACCGCCGCGGCCGGAAGCAGCCGCTGGTAGAGCAGTTTAGGATTGACGTTGGCCACCACGGCGCGCGCGCGCAGGGTTTCGCCGTCCTCCGTCACCACGCCCACCGCGCGGCCCCGCTCGACCAGCACTTCGCGCACGCCGGCCGAAGTCCGGATCTCCACGCCGGCCGCTTCCGCCGCGCGCGCCATCGCCTGGGTGATCGCGCCCATGCCGCCGATGGCATGGCCCCACGCGCCCTTGACCCCGCCCGCTTCGCCGAACACATGATGCAGCAGCACGTAGGCGGTGCCGGGTGCGTACGGACTGGCGTAATTGCCGACGATGCCGTCGAAGCCGAACAGTGCCTTGATCGGCGCGCTCTCGAACCAGCGGTCCAGGTACTCGGCCGCGGAAATGGAGAACAGGTCCAGCAGCTCCTGGCGCAGGGTCTCGTCCAGCGCATGCAGGCGGCGCCCGAGCCTCGCCCCGCGCAGCAGTTCCGGCAGCGCCTGCCACCAGCCGCCGTCGGTGACGTTGGGCGGCGCCTGCAGCGCAAGCGCGCGCAGCACGTCGGCGATGGCGTCCAGCCGCGCCTCGTAGGCGGGCAGCCGTCCGGCGTCGCGGCGCGAGAACTTCGCCACCTCCTCCGCGGTGCGCCCGCCGCCGGTGAGCAGGTAGCCGCCGCCCTGCTCCGCGGGCAGCGGCAGGAAGTTGTTGCGCCGGCGCAGGACCACGCGCAGGCCGTGGCCGTGCAGGTCCAGGTCGGCGACCACCTTCGGCTGCAGCAGGGACACGGTGTAGGAGGCGACCGAATTGCGGAAACCGGGATGGAACTCCTCGGTGACTGCCGCGCCGCCGACCACGCCGCGGCGCTCGAGCACGGTCACCCGCAATCCCGCCCTGGCCAGGTAGGCGGCGCAGACCAGGCCGTTGTGGCCGCCGCCAACGAGCAGTACATCGGTTTTTTTGCCGGTGTTTTCCATCGGCACAGGTATACCACTGCGCCTATACTGGATGCGCAGGGGGGCCGGCGGACGGGGATGCGCATGGCCGATTATCGGGATCGGGGGGTTGGCGTTCCGCGTGCGCCGCGCTGGCCGGCGCGAGCCTGCCGCGCTTGGCGATCCAGCCGATGAGCCTGCGCATGCCCGGGCCGCACGGCCGCCGGTTCGCGCTGGCCATCGCCGTGGGTGTACTGGCGGCGGCGATCGGCAGTCTCGGCCCCGCCGCCATGTTCGACGATGCCTTCCACCGCGCATCGATCCGGATGCAGCACCGGCAGCGGCCACCCGCCCCCATCGTGGTGCTGGGCATCGATGCCGCCGATCCATGGCCCTGGTCCAACGGCCGCATCGCCGAGCTGCTGGCACGGTTGCGCGCGGCCGGCGTACGCGGTGCCGCCCTGGACCTGCCGATCCGTGCCAACGCCGCCGATCCGGAGGACGATGCGCGCCTGGCCCGTGCCCTGCTCGACGACAGCGTCGTCCTCGGCGTCGCGCTGGCGCCGCAGGCGGAAGGACCGCCGCGGGCGCTGCTGCCTCCGGTCGATTTCGCCGATGCGGCGCGGCTGGGCCACGTACTGTTGCCCAGGGACCGCGACGGCCGGATACGCCTGCACGTTCCCCATGCGACCACGGCCGACGGGATCCGCTGGCCTTCGCTGGCGCTGGCGCTGGTCCAGCACGGCGGCCTGGGCGGTTCGGGCCTGTGGGATGCGCCCGGACGCTGGCTGATCGCCTATGACGGAGGGCCAGCCCAGGCACCGACCCTGCGCGCCAGCGACCTGCTGGCCGGACGCATCGGTTCGGCCGAACTCCATGGCCGCTGGATCCTGGTGGGACTCGCCGATCCGGCCAGGCAGGCCCCGATCCCCGGTCCGCACGGCAGTGCCGCGCTGTACCCGGTCGAACACGAGGCGCGCGCGCTGGCGGCGCTGCTGCAGGGCACCGCGGTGCGGCCGTTGCCGGGCATCGCGCAGTCGCTGCTGGCATTCGCGCTGGCCGCCGCGGCGGCGTTCGCCGGCCTGGCCGGAACCGGCCGCGACTGGCGCATGCCGCTGGCGTGCCTGGCCGGGATCGCCCTCGCCCTGGCGCTGTCGTACTGGCTGCTGGGGCGACAGCACTGGTTCGCGCCCGGCGGCGTGGCGGTCGTGCTCGCCGTCGCCGTGCTGGCCTGGGCCGCGCTGATCCTGCCGCAGCGCCTGCGCACGCGCCAGCGCCTGCCTGGCCTGGCTTCGCGACGGCGCCTGGTTTCGGCGCTGCAGGCCATCCGCAACGCCGGCACGCCGCATGCGCTGCTGCTGCTTGAGGTCGATGCCACCGGCTCCGCAAAAGGCGGGGGTGGTGAGGCCGCCCGGCTCGCGCAACTGCTGCGCACGCGGGCGCGCCGTCCCGGCGACCTGGCGGCGCAACTCGGCAGCGGCCGCTTCGCGCTGCTGCTGCCGGGCACCACGGCGCCGGCGGCCGAACGCATCCTCGACGAGATCCGCCGGGCGGCGGGCGACGGCGACGGCGGCGAATCGCCGTACGGTCGCGTCCAGGCCTGCGGCGAGCGCGGGTGCGATTGCCTGCGGCTGCTCTCGTCCCGCGCAAAGGCGCCAGCGGCCGGCCAGCCGGCACGCTGACCGCGACGCCTGCCGGCTCAGACCTCGATACGCATGCCGGGCCGCGCCAGGACCACCCGCGCGCCGGTGCGCTGGCCGATCTCGCCGGCCAGCGCCTCGCGGGCACGGTCCTCGCCATGCACCAGCACCAGCGGCGGCGCCCCGCGGAACTGCCCGTACCATTCGATCAGGCCGCGCTGGTCGGTATGCGCCGAAAGTCCGCCGACGGTGTGGATCTGGGCGTTGACCCGGTAATCCTGGCCGTGGATGCGCACCCACGGCGCGCGCTCGACCAGCCGGCGGCCGAGCGTGCCCTCGGCCTGGTAGCCGACGAACACCACGTGGGTGTCGCGCCGGCCGAGGCGGTGGCGCAGGTGGTGCAGGATGCGCCCGCCGTTGGCCATGCCCGAGCCGGCGATCACGATCGCGCCGCTGGCGATCGAATTGATCGCCATCGACTCCTGCGTGCTGGCGGTGATGTGCAGGTTAGGCAGGCGGAACGGCGAGGGCCGTTGCCGCCACACAGCCTGCGCCTGCTCGTCGAACAGCTCGTGGTGCCGGTCGTAGACGTCCACGACCCGCGCCGCCATCGGGCTGTCGAGGAACACCCGCCAGCGCTCCAGGTTCCACTCCTTCCAGTGGCGCGCGAACCAGTACAGCAGTTCCTGGCTGCGGCCGACCGCGAACGCCGGGATCAGCACGTTGCCGCGCTCGCGCCAGGCATGCTCGAACACTTCGCCCAGTTCGGCCACGGTGGCCTGGCGGTCGCGGTGGTTGCGGTCGCCGTAGGTGGATTCCATCAACACCAGGTCGGCCTCTTCCACCACCGCCGGATCGCGCAGGATGGGCGTGCCCTTCGGGCCCAGGTCGCCGGAGAACACCAGCTTGCGGCCGTCGCCCCACAACTCGACGATGCTCGAGCCGAGGATGTGGCCGGCATCGCGCAGCGCGATCTCCACGCCCGGCGCGACCGGCACTCGCAGGTCGTAGTCCAGCGGCCGCAGCAGCGGCAACACCGCGGCCACGTCCTGGCGGGTGAACAGCGGCGGCTGCGGCGGCTGCTCCGGGTCGCGGTGGCGGTTGGCGCGTCCGGCGTCGGATTCGGCCAGCGAGGCGGCATCCTCCAGCATCACCGGCAACAGGTCGGCGGTGGCCTTCTGCAGGAAGACCGGGCCGCGGAACCCGCGCGCCACCAGCAGCGGGACCCGGCCGATGTGGTCGATGTGGGCATGGCTGAGGACCAGCGCGTCCAGGCTGGCGGGGTCGAACGGGAACGGCTCGGTGTTGCGCGCCTCCAGCTCCCGCCGGCCCTGCAGCATCCCGCAGTCCAGCAGGATCCGCCGCCCGGCCGCCTCGACCAGGTGCATGGAGCCGGTCACCTCGCCGGCGGCGCCGTGGAATTCGATCTGCATCCCGCCCTCCGTGGGCCAGTCAGGCACCATTGTGCCGCCATGACCTCCGGCAGTCCCCCTGTTCAGGCGCGCGGCGTAGAGTCGCTGGCACTGCCCCCGTCCCGGGGCCCTTCCACCACGCCCGCCCGCCGGGCCGGAGACCCTTCAACGTGAACAACCGCAAGACCCAGACCCTGCTGCTGCCGCTGGCCATCGCCGTGGCGCTGGCCGCATGCTCCAAGAAGGAAGACGCGGCCCCGGCCGCCTCCGAGCCGGCCGCTTCAGCACCCGAGTACACCCTCGACGAGAGCACCCTGCCCGGGGTCAACCGCTTCAACATCGCCGACCTGGATACGTCCAAGGACGTCTGCGACGACTTCGCCGGCTACGCCAACAGCAAGTGGCTGGCGGCCAATGCGATCCCGGGCGACCGCACCAGCTGGGGCGCGTTCGAGATGCTGGACGAACGCTCCAACGCCGTGCAGCACCAGCTGGTCGAACAGGCCGCCGCTGACGCCAACGCCACCGGCGTGAAGAAGATCGTCGGCGACCTGTGGGCCACCGGCATGGACGAGGCCAAGGTCAACGCCCAGGGCATCGAGCCGCTCAAGGGCCACCTGGCCGCGATCGACGCCCTGGCCGACGGCCCGGCCGTCGCCGAGTACCTGCGCACCAGCGCGGCCAAGGGCGAGAACTTCCTGTTCGGCTTCGGCGCCGAGGCCGACTTCGACAAGCCCGACGTCAACATGGCCTACGCCATGCAGGGCGGCCTGGGCCTGCCCGACAGGAACTTCTACTTCGACAAGGACAAGCAGGACATCCGCGACGCCTACGTCAAGCACATCGCCAGCGTGCTGGAGCTTTCGGGCGTGGCCGCGGCCGACGCGCAGAAGCAGGCCAAGGACGTGATGGCCTTCGAGACCCGCCTGGCCAAGGTCTCCAAGTCGCGCGAGGACATGTCCCGCGACGTGTCGCTGTTCTACCACCCGGTCACCCTGGCCGATGCCGACAAGCTGACCCCGAACTTCCCGTGGACGAAGTTCTTCGAGTCGCAGGGCGTGGCCGCGCCGGAGAAGTTCTCGCTGGCCATCCCCGCCTTCCACGAGGAGATCAGCAAGGCGCTGGGCGACACCGATGCGTCGGTGTGGCGTTCCTACCTGCGCTTCCACACCGTCGACGGCGCCTCGCCATACCTCAGCGACGCCTTCGCCGAGGAGAACTTCAACTTCTACGCCAAGACCCTGCGCGGGCAGAAGGAAATGAAGCCGCGCTGGAAGCGCGTGCTGGGCACGATCAACGACCAGGCCGGCGAAGCACTGGGCCAGATGTACGTGCAGGTCGCCTTCCCGCCCGAATCCAAGGCCAAGATGGAAGCGCTGGTCGCCAACCTCGGCACCGCGCTGAAGGCGCGCATCGAGCACCTGGAGTGGATGAGCGACGAAACCAAGGCCAAGGCGCTGACCAAGCAGGCCGCGTTCACGCCCAAGATCGGCTACCCGGAGAAGTGGCGCGAGTGGAACGGTCTGGAGACCGGCCGCGACAGCTACATCGGCAACGTGCTGGCCGCGCAGCAGTTCAACTACCGCTGGAACCTGTCCAAGATCGGCCAGCCGGTGGACAAGACCGAATGGGGCATGAGCCCGCAGACGGTCAACGCCTACTACAACCCGCTGCAGAACGAGATCGTGTTCCCGGCCGCGATCCTGCAGCCGCCGTTCTTCGATCCGACCGCGCCCGACGAGGCCAACTACGGTGGCATCGGCGCGGTGATCGGCCACGAGATGACCCACGGCTACGACGACCAGGGCAGCCGCTTCGGGCCGACCGGCAAGTTCGAGAACTGGTGGACCGAGGCCGACGCCAAGGGCTTCTCCGGCCGCACCGACAAGCTGATCGCGCAGTTCGACGGCTACAGGACCGATGCCGGCCAGCAGATCAACGGCCGCCACACCCTGGGCGAGAACATCGCCGACCTGGGCGGCCTGGCCACGGCCTACGACGCGATGAAGAAGGCCACCGACGGCCAGCCCGACCCGATGACCGACGGCCTGACCCGCGACCAGCGCTTCTTCCTCAACTGGGCCACGGTGTGGCGCCGCAATTTCACTCCGGAAGAGCTGAAGAACCGCATCGCCACCGACGAGCACGCCCCGGCGCAGTTCCGCGCGGTCGGCGCGCCGTCGAACCTGCCGGCCTTCGCAGCGGCGTTCAAGTGCGAGCCGGGCAAGCCGATGGTCCGCCAGGGCGACGGCCAGGTCGTGATCTGGTAACCGCTGCCGTCGCAGCGACACTCCCGCGAGGCCCGGCATGTCCGGGCCTCGTTCTTTATTGCGGGGACGCCCGTCCGGAGGCATCCGGAGCGGCGCGACGGGGCCGTCCCCCGCCAGCCGGAGTCGCGCGGGGCCGGACCCCCGCGACGGTCACGTTTCCGGAAAAAGTCCGCACCGGCCATGCAGGGAGGCACCACCCGCCTTGCTACACTCCGGCCACCATTCCCGCCGAGGCCCCCGCCCCGATGATGCCCACGCCCCGCCCGCTCGTCCTCGCCCTTGGCCTGGGCCTCGCCTTGCTGTCCAGCAGCGACGTCCACGCCGCCAAGAAGACCAAGGCCCCGGCGGTCAGCGCCGAATGCACCGACTTCTACACCCAGGCCAACGCCGCCTGGCTCAAGGCCAATCCGCTGCCGGCCGATGCCGGCGCGGTCAGCGTCCTGGGCCGGCTGTCGGACCTGGCCCTGCAGCAGCAGCGCGAACTGCTGGACGCGGCGATGAAGTCGCCGCAGAACGACGTGCAGACCCGCCTGGGCGATTTCTGGGCCAGCGGCCTGGACGAGGCCGCGGTCGAGGCCGACGGCTCCAGGCCGATCGCCCCGCTGCTGACCCGCATCAATGCGATCAAGAAGGCCAAGGATGTGCCGGCGGCGATCGCCGCGCTGCACCAGGTCGGCATTCCGGTGGCCTTCAACTTCGCGCCGGACGTGGACCTGAAAGCGCTGGACCGCCACATCGGCTACTTCATGCAGGGCGGCATGGGCCTGCCGGACCCGGCGTTCTACACGCGCAGCGACGCCGATACCCAGGCGCTGATGGGCCGCTACCGCGATTACGTCAAGCAGGTCCTCGCCCTCACCGGCACGCCTAAGGAGCGCCTGGATGCCGACGCCAAGGCGGTGGTCGACATCGAGACGGCGATCGCCGCCAAGTCGCAGCCGATGGCCGACCTCAACAATCCGTTCCGCAACTACGCGCCGGTGGCGACGGCCGAGGTCGCCAAGCGCTACCGCAACCTGCAGCTGGCCGACTTCCTCGAGGCGCAGGGCGTCAAGGACGACCTGGTCTCGCTGCCCGACCCGGCCCTGTTCGCCGAACTGGACGCGATGGTCGGCCGCTTCAAGCCCGACCAGTGGAAGGCCTACCTGCGCTGGCGCGTGGGCGATGCGATGGCGCCGTACCTGTCGAAGAGTTTCCGCGACGCCAGCTACGGCTTCCGCGGCCAGGTGCTGGCCGGATCGAATTCGCAGCCGCAACGCTGGCAGCAGGTGCTGGACGCGATCAACACCGCCGCCGGCCCGATGCTGGGCCACGAATACGCCGCGCGCTATCTGGGCGCGGACGAGCGCCGGCAGGCGGCGGTGATCGCCGACGAGGTGCGCGAAGCGCTGTTGGTTGCGGTCGACCGCAGCCCCTGGCTCGGCGCGGAGGCCAAGGCCGAAGCCAAGGCCAAGCTGGAAGCGATGAAGATCGAGATCGGCACCCCGCGCCGCGACCTGGACTACACCGTGCAGCCGATGGGCCGCGGCAGCTTCGGCGGCAACATGCTGATCGCCTCGACCTGGCGCCACCGCGAGGAGATGAAGCGGATCGGCAAGGGCAACGCCGACCGGCGCTGGGACGTGCTGCCGCAGCAGCCGGCGCTGGCCTACGACATCGCCCAGAACCGCCTCATCGCCACCGCCGCGGTGCTGCAGCCGCCGGTGTTCGACGTCGGCAACCCGGCCACGCTGTACGGCGCGTACGGGTCGCTGGTCGGAACCCAGCTCACCCGTGCTGTCGACGCCAAGGGCTCGCGCATCGACGCCCACGGCGAACTGCGCGACTGGTGGAGCCAGGCCGACAGGGATGCCTGGACCCGGCTGGGCGACCGCGTCGCCGCGCAGTACGCCGGCTACGCCTATCCCGGTGTCGACAACGCCAGGGTCGACGGCAGCCTGGTCCGCGACGTGGGCCAGGCCGACCAGGCCGGCCTGGAACTGGCGTGGGACGCCTACGCCAAGGCCCACGCCGACGCCGCGCCGGCCGGGAAGCAGGCCTTCTTCAACGCCTGGTCGCAACTGTGGGGGCAGCAGGTGTCCGCGAACACCGCCACCGAGCGCCAGAAGACCGACGTCCATGCCCCCGGCCCGCTGCGCAGCAACGTGCCGCTGGGCAACCTGCCGGCGTTCGGCGAAGCCTATTCGTGCAAGGCCGGCCAGCCCATGCAGCGCAACGAGGCCGAGCAGGTGCGGATCTGGCGCTGAGGCGCGCGCACCCGTCGTCGGGTTGGTGGCAGGAAAAAGGCGCGGACGTCCGCGCCTTTTTCCATTCCGGACCGGGTTACGCCTTCTCTCCCGGTCGCAGTGCCCTTTCCGGTCGTCGCGGCAGCAGGGCGAGCCCGCCCTACTTCACCCGGCGCAGGTTCGAGGGGCCGCCCGGCGGGCGGCGCCGGCCGAACGGTGGCTGCCCGCGCCAGTAGCGGATCACCAGCCAGCCGAACAGCATGCCGCCGAGATGGGCGAAGTGGGCCACGCCCGGCTGCCAGCCGGTGAAGCCCAGCACCAGTTCGGCCACGCCGAACACGACCACGAAGGTGCGCGCCTTCATCGGGATCGGCGGGAACAGCAGCATCACCCGCTGGTTGGGAAACAGCATCCCGTAGGCCAGCAGCAGGCCGAACACACCGCCCGATGCGCCCAGGGTCGGATAGGCACCGCCGCCCTGGCGCACCGACCACCAGCCCACGGCCAGCTGGCACAGGCCCGCGCCGGCGATGCAGATCAGGTAGTAGGCCAGGAACCGGCGCGGCCCCCAGGTCAGTTCCAGCGGCGCGCCGAACATGTACAGCGCCAGCATGTTGAACAGCATGTGGCTGAAGCTGCCATGCAGGAAGCCGTAGGTCAGCAGCTGCCAGGGCTGGAAGTTCTGGCCGGGCGAGAACGGATCGAATCCGGACGGCGGCCACAGCATGAACGCTTCGAAGGTGCCCTGGCCCAGCAGCAGCTGCATCAGGAACAGCGCGCCGTTGGCGATCAGCAGGGCCTGGGTGACGGGAGGCAGTCGCGAGAGCATGCGTCGCGGCTCGGCAAGGGACGGGCAGCCATCATAACGGTCCGCGCTTTTCCTGCAGGACACCTGCTCCCGCACACACGGCGCGACGTTCTCTGCAGGAGCCCGTCTTGCGGGCGACACGGGCGTCGAAGCCACGGGGAAATCGCCCGTGCCGACGGGGCATCGGGTCGCCGGCAAGACCGGCTCCTACAAGGAGTCCGGACCCCAGACCGCTTCGTCGAGGTCACGCGGCGCACGCCTGCGCTTCACCCGGCCACCTTCCACCCGCACGCCCTCGGCGCGCAGGCGCCGGCACTGTTCGCGCCAGCCGGCCGAGCCTTCCGGGAAGGCGATGCGCCCGTCCGCACGCAGCACGCGGTGCCACGGCAGGTCCGGATCCTCGTTGCCGGCCAGCACCCGCGCGGCCAGCCGCGCGCGTCCCGGCAGGCCGGCGGCGCGCGCGACCTCGCCGTAGCCGGCGACCTGGCCGGGCGCGATCGCTCGCACCGCGGCCAGGATGCGCTGGACGGAATCCCCGCTGGAAGACGTGGCAGCCATCAGCGGCTAGGATACCCGCGGGGGATCACGAGGGACTGCCGTGCGCAATTTCGAACAGATCCGCAGCCACCTGCTCACCGCCGGCTTCCGGCTGACGATGCAGGATCCGTATCTCGCCTGCGTGGAGTTGTCGCTGGCGGGCGGCAGCCGCCACCAGTCGATCTTCGTGTCCGAACTGGACGGCGACGACCAGCGTCCGCTGCTGCGGGTCAGCACGGCGATCGCGCCGACCACCGGCATCGATGCGCGCCGGGCGCTGGTGTTCAACTGGCAGAGCGGCGTCGGCTACCTGGCCATCGGCGACCTGGACGGCGTGCCGTACCTGCAGCTGTGCGAGAACCGCCCCTACGACAGCCTGACTCCCGCCGAGCTGGAACGCCTGATCCTGGAGATCGGCGGCCTGGGCGACCGCATGGAGCGCGCGCTGTCGGCCGAGGGCGACCTGCTGTAGCGGCCACGACAAGGACCGTATCCGAAGGTTCGCCCCGCTTTTTTTGTAGGAGCCCGTCTTGCGGGCGACGGGAGCGTCGGGATCAGGTGGACGTCGCCTGTGCCGACGACGCGGGGTCGCCCGCAAGACGGGCTCCTACAAAGGGCGGGCGATGGAGGGGCCTCAGGTCCAGCCCAGCGCACGCATGCCGCTGAAGATCAGATAGGCCACGCCGGCGGCGGCCGGGATGGTCAGGATCCACGCCCAGACGATGCGCTCGACCACGCCCAGCTTGAGCGCGCGCGGGTTCTTGGCGAAGCCCACGCCCATGATCGCGGTGGAGATGCTGTGCGTGGTCGACACCGGCATGCCGAAGTGCGCGGCCACGGTCAGCACGGTGGCGGAACTGGTCTCGGCCGCGAAGCCGTGGATCGGGTGCAGCTTGACCATCTTGTGGCCGAGGGTCTTGATGATCCGCCAGCCGCCCGAGGCGGTGCCGGCGGCCATCACCACCGCGCAGGTCAGCACGATCCACATCGCAATCCCGGTGCCGCCGCCCGTGCCCGGGTGCAGGAACGACAGCCAGCCCGGCAGGTCGTCCAGGGTGCCGGTCGCCTCGGCGCCGATCAGGGTCAGGGCGATGATGCCCATCGTCTTCTGCGCGTCGTTGTGGCCGTGGGCGAAGCCCATGTAGGCCGCCGACACGATCTGCGCCTTGCCGAAGAACGCGTTGACCCAGCGCGGCCGCGCCAGCCGGGCCAGGATGCCGCCGGCGCGGGCCATGGCGGCGATGATCGCCCACAGCAGCAGCATCGTCGCCACGCCGAGCACGAAGCCGGCCACCGGCGAGGTGACCATCGGCAGGAACACCTTCCACAGCAGGCCCTTGTTCCTGGCCCAGTTGCCCACCGGCTCGGACCAGATCAGCGCGGCCCAGTCGTTGTGCGCGGCGGCCAGCGCGGCGCCGCACAGGCCGCCGATCAGCGCATGCGAGGACGAGGACGGCAGGCCGAACCACCAGGTCAGCAGGTTCCAGGTGATGCCGCCCAGCAGCGCGCACAGGATCACCTGCGAGGACGCCTCGACCACCTCGGTGTTGATGATGCCGGTGGCGATCGTCGCCGCCACCGCGGTGCCCATCAGCGCGCCGACCAGGTTCATCACCGCCGCCAGCCCGACCGCCTGGCCGGGCGTGAGCACCTTGGTCGCCACCACCGTGGCGATGGAGTTGGCGGTGTCGTGGAAGCCGTTGATGAACTCGAAGACCAGCGCGGTCGCGATCACCACCAGCACGAGCGTCAGCATCGTGCGCCTCCTCCGGAGCGGACCGCCTGCGCCACATGGTGCCCCGCGTGGAGCCCCCATGAGTCAAGGGGGCGGACTCGCCGCGCAGCGGTGAGGCGGGGGTTGTGGGGGCATGCCTCCCGGGCATCGGCACAGCCGATGCCGCGCATGACGGAGCGAGGCGCGGCAAGCATGCGGCACGCGTCCATCAACTGTTCTTCAGCACGATCTGGTAGACGACCACGCCGGCCTCGCGGCAGCGGTCGATGGCCTTCTCCAGGATCTCGAAGAACTCCTTGAGCAGGAACATCTGCAGGTGGTCCAGGCGCCCGGAGTAGATGTCGCGGTACAGCTCCAGCATCAGCCGGTCGGCCTCGTTCTCGATCGCGCGCAGCCGCTCGTTGAGCACGGTCATCCGGTCCAGGTTCATCGCGCTCAGGTCGTGGACCATCTCCACCACCACCGCGGCGGCCTGTTCCAGCATGGCCGCGCGCGGGGCGAAGTCGATGTGGGCCAGGTGCTGGGTCGCCAGCGAATAGCGGTCGGCGAACTTCTCGATCTGCTTGGGGATCTTGTACAGCGCCGAACCCAGCGCTTCGATGTCCTCGCGCTCGATCGGGGTGATGAAACTGTCGACCAGGGCCTTGCCGATCTTCTCCGAGGCGGTGCGTTCGCGCTGCCGGGCCAGCTTGAAGGCATCCAGCGCCGGTTGGCGGTCGGAGCCCTTCATCATCTGGTGGAGCGCCTTGGCGCTGTCGTGGGCGGCCTCGGCGGCCTCGTCCAGCAGGACGAAGAACTGCTTGCCCGAGCCGAAGATCGTCTGCAGGGAGAACATGGTCGAAGGTCCGCCGCCGCGGGAAGGGGCGGCCGAATGCGGCGGAATTATGACAGTCCGCGCCGGGCCCCGGAACCCGGGGTCGCCCGATCTTGACGCGGCCTGCACCGAGGGGCTTTGCTAAGATGCCGCCGTGCCGACGGCACGACCTATGGACGACGCCCCCCCTTCCCCGCCCCGCCGCCGTTCCCGCCCCGCGCGCTCCGGCCCCCTGATTCCGTCGCCACGCGGCGGGGCAAGCCGCCGTGGTTGAACTGCTGATCGTCCTGGCCCTGGTCCTGCTCAACGGCTTCTTCGCGATGTCGGAGATGTCGGTGATGACCTCGCGCAAGAGCCGGCTCAAGCAGCTGGCGCAGACCAGCCGGCGCGCGGCCCGGGCCCTGGCGCTGTCGGAAAGGCCCGAGAGCTTCCTGTCGACCGTGCAGATCGGGATCACCCTGATCGGCATCCTCACCGGCCTGTTCGGCGGCGAAGCCATCGGCCTGGCCATCGGTGCCTGGATCCAGCAACTGCTGCCGTCCCTGGCCGCCTACGCGGCGACCATCGGCAAGTTCATCGCGGTGGGCCTGATCACCTTCCTCACCCTGATCTTCGGCGAGCTGGTGCCCAAGCGCATCGCGATCACCGCGCCGGAACCGATCGCCGGCTTCGTCGCCCTGCCCATGGGCTGGCTGGCCCGGGCCGCCTTCCCGTTCGTCTGGCTGCTTTCGCACAGCACCCGGCTGGTGCTGCGCGCGATCGGCCTGGGCAAGGACCAGGCCGGCACGATCAGCGAAGAGGAGATCCGCATGCTGGTGGCCGAAAGCCACGAACAGGGCGTGATCGATACCCACGAGCGCGACATGGTCAACCGGGTCATGCGCCTGGGCGACCGCACCGCGGCCAGCCTGATGACCCCGCGCAACCGCATCGCCTGGCTCGACACGCGCGCGACGCTGGAGGAGAACCTGGAGACGATGCGCGAGCACCAGTTCTCGCGCTATCCGGTCTACAGCGACAGCGACCAGGACGTGGCCGGCGTGCTGGAGGTCAAGTCGCTGCTGCACACGCCCGGCGCCATCGGCGACGACGGCCTGTTCCGCACGCTGCGCACGCCGCTGTTCGTCTCCGAGTCCACCCATGCGATGAAGCTGCTGGAGATATTCCGCGAGGAACAGCAGTCGCTGGCGCTGGTGGTGGACGAATACGGCGAGATCCAGGGCGTGGTCACGGTCAGCGACCTGATGGGCGCCATCGTCGGCCGCCTGCAGTCGGTGGAGAACGCCGACGAGGATGCGCTGGTGGTCGCGCGCGACGACGGTTCGCTGCTGGTCGGCGGCACCCTGCCGGCCGAGGACCTGCGCGAACTGATGGACGGCGCCGCCCTGCCCGACGCCGAGGACGGCGACTACCACACGCTGGCCGGCATGTGCATCGCCCACTTCGGCCGCATCCCGCACGTGGGCGAGTCCTTCGACTGGGCCGGATGGCGGATCGAGATCGTCGACCTGGATGGTGCCCGCGTCGACAAGCTGTTGCTGCGCCGGTTGCCGCAGGACGGCGACAATGAACTCGCCGGCTGAGGGCGCGGCCCCGCCGCCAGCGGGCAACGGCATCGCCCGGCTGCTGCAGTCCTTCGCGCACGGCGATCCGGACCGGGTGCTGGCCCTGGACGGCCTGCTGCACGGCCTGGGCCGCAGCGCCTTCGGCATGTTCCTGTTCGTCTCCATCCTGCCCGGCTTCATCCCGATCCCCGGCTTCGCCGGCGCGGTGAGCGGCCCGCTGGTGGTGCTGATCGGCGTGCAGCTGGTCGTGGGACTGCGCAAGCCCTGGGTGCCCGGCTTCATCGGCCGCCGCGGCCCGCGGCGCAGCACGATGGCCCGGTTCTGCAACCGGATCACGCCGTGGATGGCGCGGCTGGAACACCTGGTCCGCCCGCGGCTGCAGGTGCTCACCGGCAACCGCATGGCCAACGCCTTCACCGGCCTGCTGCTGGTGGCGCTGGGCCTGCTGCTGGCGCTGCCGGTACCGATGACCAACTACCTGTTCGCCGGCATCCTGCTGCTGTTCGCGCTGGCGCTGATGGAGCGCGATGGCGCCCTGCTGCTGGGGCTGTGGCTGGTCTCCACCGCCGGGCTGCTGTCGATGGGCCTGCTGTCGGAGCGGCTCGTCGTCCTGGTCGGACGGTGGCTGGAGCAGCTGTTCTAGTCGCGCCGATTCAGCGGCCGCGACGCGCCAGCAGGTGGGCGAACTCGGTCGCGCTGATCGGGTGGCTGAGCCAGTAGCCCTGGACCAGGTCGCAGCCGCGCTCGCACAGCAGGTTGTACTGCGCTTCCTTCTCCACGCCTTCGGCCACCACCGTGATCCCCAGCGAATGGGCCATGGCGATGATCGCGGTGGTCAGGGCCAGGTCGTCCGGATCGCGCTGCAGGTCGGCGACGAAACTGCGGTCGATCTTCACCCCGTCCACCGGCACGCGGCGCAGGTGGCTCAATCCGGAGAATCCGGTGCCGAAGTCGTCCAGCCACACCTTGACCCCGGTGCTGTGCAGCCGCGCCAGCATCGCCGCGGCCTGCAGTTCATCGCTGATCACCGCTGTCTCGGTCAGTTCCAGGTGCAGGCACGAGGCCGGCAGCCCGGTCTCGCGCAGGCATTCGGCAACGATGTCGGGAAGGTCGCCCTTGCGCAGCTGGCGCGGCGACACGTTCACCGATACGAACAGGCGTTCGTTGCCCTCGCCCATGCCGGCCCAGCGCACCGCTTCGTTGCAGGCCGTGCGCAGCACGCGCGGGCCGATGCCTTCGATCAGCCCGCTCTGCTCGGCCACGTCGATGAACACCGACGGCGCGATCATGCCCAGCATCGGGTGCTGCCAGCGCAGCAGCGCCTCGGCGCCGACCACGCGGCCGTCGCTGGTCCGGCACACCGGCTGGTAGACCACGCTCAGTTCGCCGCGCTCCCAGGCGCCGCGCAGTTCCTGTTCCATGTGCACGCGACGTTCGACCGCATGGTCCATCGCCCGGCTGTAGAAGCGGAAGCCGTTCTTGCCGGCGACCTTGGCCTGGTACATGGCGATGTCGCCGTTCTTCATCAGCGCGCTGGCGCTGGACGCGTCCTCCGGGAACAGGGTGATGCCGATCGAGGTACCGAGGAACACCTGCCGGTCCTGGATGTCCAGCGGCCGGCGCAGTTCGGCCACCAGCACTTCGGCCAGGCGCGTGGCCGCGGCGCGCACGTCGCCTTCCTGGATCAGGATCACGAACTCGTCGCCGCCGAAGCGGGCCAGCAGCGCGTCGTCGCCGCCGTACCGGTCGACGGCTTCGCGGATGCGGTTGGCGAACTGCAGCAGCGCCTCGTCGCCGGCCTCGTGGCCGAGGGTGTCGTTGACCCGCTTGAAGTCGTCGATGTCGGCGAACAGCAGCGCCAGCTGGCGCCCGGCGCCGCGCAGCAGCATCAGCCGGTGGTCCAGGCTCTCGCGGAACGCCAGGCGGTTGGTCAGCCCGGTCAGCGCGTCGGTGTAGGCCATGCGCCGCACTTCGCGGTCGTGGCGGGCCACGCTCTCGCTCATCCGCCCGAAGGCGCGGACCAGGTCGCCGAGTTCGTCGGCGCGCGCGCTGTCCACGCGCTCGACCGTGTAGTCGCCGGCTTCGATCCGGCGCGCCGAGTTGGCCAGCCCGCGGATCGGCCGCACCAGCGTGCGCTGCACGTACCAGGCCGCGAGGAAGCAGACCAGCGCCAGCAGCGCCAGCGGCAGCGCCAGCCAGCGCAGGTGGCGGCTCGCCAGCTCGTCCATCCGCGTGCGCAACCGGGCCAGGTTCTGCTCCTCGTAACGCTGGGCCACGCCCAGGTCCAGGCCCACCCGCACGCCGCCGATGCGTTCGCCGCCGACCACGATCGGCGCGGCGGCATCGAGCACCTCGGGCGAAGCCTGCACCAGCGGCTTGCCGCCGCCGGAGATGGTGGCGAGGGCCGCGGCGGCCAGCGGGTCGTCCATCGGCCGGCCGTAGCCGGCGATCTCGATGGAGCCGTCGTGCACCAGCCGGCCGTCCAGGTCGTACACGCGGATGTAGTCGACCAGGTTGTCGCGCGAATTGTCGCGCAGCACCGTGCCGATCTCCTCCAGGTCGCGGTAGTACATCGGATTGGCCAGGTTCTCGGCCAGCTGCTGGGCGAGCGATGCGGCATGGTCGCGCAGGTAGCTGTCGACCAGTTCGTGGACCGCGTCGCGACTCAGCGTCTCGGTTTCCTCGCGGATCCGCTGCTGCCGCTGCAACAGCAGCACCAGCACCAGCAGCACGACGCCCAGCATCAGCGCCATCGCGACCAGGAACCGGGCCTGCAGGCCGAAGCGGAACTTCATTCGACCTCCGTGCGCACGCGCTGCACGCCTTTCCGCAACGCATCCAGCGCACGTTCGGATTCCTCGTCCAGTGGCAGGAAACGGGAGGTATGGAAGAACAGCTTGAGCGCCTCGCCCGCCGCCGGATCCGACGCGGCCTGGAGCAGGACCTCGCGCAGGCGCGCTTCGACCTCCGGCTCCATGCCCTCGCGCACCAGTTCCAGCGCCCGCGGGTACGGATGGGTTTCGTGTATGGCCCGGAAGTCGTTCCTGAACGCTTCGGGGAACCGGTGCGGGTCGTTCCAGTCCAGGTTGCTCACCGCGCCGGCGTCGACCAGGCCCTTGTGCACCCACGAGGCGATGTTCAGTTCCGAACGGGCGAAGACATAGCCCACGTGGTCGGGCGACGGCGCGTCCGAAGGCGCCAGCAGGATCTCCGGCGGCAGGCGCGCGTCCAGCAGTTCGGTCATCGGCACCATGTAGGCGCTGGTGGAGGCGGTGCTCTGCAGCGCCAGGGTATGCCCGCGCAGGTCCTCCAGGGTCCGGATCGGACTGTCGTCGCGCACGAAGAACACAGTGTGGTAATGGCTCACGCCGTTGCGCTCGGTCAGCAGCAGCGGCCGCGCCGCGGCCCGCTGCTGCAGTTGCACGGCGGTGCTGGCCGTCTCGGTGACCCAGTCCACGCGGTTGCGGCGCAGGTAGCTGGCCATCTGCTGGGCGTCGCGCGCCATCAGGATGCGGCCTTCGGTGATGCCGACCCCGCGCATCCGCGGCACGACATAGTCCAGCAGCGGCTTGAGCTGGGCGTAGTGCGCGCTGGGGTCGTCGCTGATCCGGCCGAGCACGAGGACATGGGCGTCCTCGGAGGCGTGCGCTGGAAACCCGATGCCCAGGACGGCGGCACAGCAGGCCACCCTGGCCCATTTCCACACTCTGGACAACGCGCGCCCCCTCAGTCCTGTAAGCGAAGCCTAGCCGAAAACCGGCTCAGGACGACAGGCGCCCGGCCTCGCCGGCCAGCCTCGCCATGCGTTGCGCGTCGGCCAGGATGCCGCGCAGCAGGCGGACCTCGTTCACGGTCAGGTCGGTACGCAGGAACAGCCGGCGCAGCTTGCGCATGGCCGATTCCGGTGCGCGTCCCTTGTGGAAGTCGATCGCGTCCAGGGTCTCGGCCAGCTGGGTGAAGAAGCCCTCCACCTGCTCGTGCGTGGCGGGCGCCTCGTCCGCCCGGGGCGCCGCCCCTTCGCGCGGGGCCGCCGCCAGCAATGCGCGGCGCACCTCATAGGCCAGCACCTGCACCGCGGCGGCCAGGTTGAGCGAACTGAACGCCGGATCGGACGGGATGTGCACCGAGGCATGGCACAGCTGCAGCTCCTCGTTGGTCAGGCCGGTGCGCTCGCGTCCGAACACCAGTGCGACCGGCCCTTCCGCGGCCGAATGCAGCAGGCGCGCTGCGGCCGCATCCGGCTCCAGCTGCTCCAGCTGCACCCGCCGGCTGCGCGCGGTGCAGCCCAGCACCAGCCGGCAGTCGGCCACCGCCTCGGCCAGGGTCGCGAACACGGGGGCGGCATCGAGCACGTCCTCGGCCCCGGCCGAGCGCCGGTAGCCGACGTCGTCCAGCGGTTTCTCCGGGGCGACCAGGACCAGTCGCGACAGGCCCATGGTCTTCATCGCGCGCGCGGCCGCGCCGATGTTGCCGGGATGCTGGGTACCGACCAGGACGATGCGGGCGCGGTCGGCCGGGCCGGCCGTGCCGGTCGATCCGGGGATTTCGTTCAGGGGAGCTGGCATGGTGCAGATGGTAAACTGCGCGGCCCGGCCCCCGAGCGCCGGACTGCTCTTTTCCTTCGTCCGTTCCGTCCCAGCCCTTCCGGGAGCCTTCGCCATGCAGAAACCCGCCGTCAATGTCATGGTCAAGGCCGCCCGCCTCGGCGGGAACGTGCTGCTGCGCCACATCAACCGCCTGGAGGCGCTGAACGTGGTCGAGAAGCAGCGCATGGACTACGCCAGCGAAGTCGACGCGGACGCGGAGAAGGCGATCGTCAAGGAACTGCGCCGCGCCTACCCGGACTATGGCGTGCTGGGCGAGGAAGGCGGCCACCAGCCGGGCCGGCAGGGCCGCTTCCAGTGGGTGATCGATCCGCTGGACGGCACCAGCAACTACCTGCGCGGCTTCCCGCACTACTGCGTGTCCATCGCCCTGGTCGACAACGGCGAACCGACCGACGCGGTGATCTTCGACCCGCTGCGCAACGAGCTGTTCACCGCCAGCCGCGGCGCCGGCGCGGTGCTCAACGACCGCCGCATCCGCGTGGCCGACCGCAAGGACCTGGCCGGCACCGTGGTCGGCACCGGTTTCCCGCCGCGCGAGCGCGCCCGTGCCGGCGCCCAGCTCAAGTGCGTGGACTCGTTGCTTGTCCAGGCCGAGGACGTGCGCCGCACCGGTTCGGCCGCGCTGGACCTGGCCTACGTCGCCTGTGGCCGCCTGGATGCCTATTTCGAGGCCGGCGTGAAGGCCTGGGACATCGCCGCCGGCGTGCTGCTGGTGCGCGAGGCCGGCGGCCGCGTATGCGACTTCCGCGGCGCGGCTACGCCGCGCATGGACGAACGCGGCCCCGAGGCGCGACAGATCATCGCGGGCAACGTGAAGGTCGTCGATGAACTGCAGAAACTGGTGGTGAACACCGGTTACGCGGCGGCGTTCAACTGAGGCGTCGCCTGCCCGGTTGGCGGGCATGCTGCAGGAAAGGCCGCCTTCGGGGCGGCTTTTTCGTTTGACCAGGCCACTATTCCGTCGAGGGCTTGGAGCGGGGACATCGGCTTCGGTGGGGGCTTCGTGGCTGTCGGGCTTGGAGCAAGGGCTTCGGCTCCGGACGGGGCCGCCGTGCCTGTTGAGCTTTGGCAAGAGCGTCGGCTTTGGCGGGGGCCGCCGTGCCCTGGGGGTCTGGCGCATCGCTCGGCTCCGCCTTCCGTCGACAGCGGGCCACGGGCCTCTCCTTGCCTCGGGCCGTGGCGACGGCCCCTCTATCTCTCGCAGGGGAGAGCATCCCGGGGCGCGGCTCCGACGAGCGAGCGCAGCACATCCCTGTGCTGCTTGCGCCAGACCCCCAGGGCACGACGTCCTTCGCGAGGATTGGGGTCGTGGCTTCGTTCGGCGAAAAACCAGCGGCCAGGCGAAGG
>Ga0160472_100288_pt1 | contig 53409 bp, 50 predicted proteins | sample HID1973M_E11MG_FD_108267 | JGI IMG/M metagenome (GOLD analysis project Ga0160472, IMG submission 108267) | Enriched mosquito-associated microbial communities from UW Madison campus, WI, USA - HID1973M_E11 MG | ecosystem: Host-associated > Arthropoda: Insects > Digestive system > Unclassified ... | reverse complement strand
CGGCGAGCCCATAGCACCTGGCCGGCGTCATTCGACAGAATAATCACGACATTAGGGCGAAAACCATCGAGGTCGATCACGGCAACAACCTCGCAAACGCATGTCGTCGCATTGTTCCACAAAGGTTGTGAGGGCGGCAACGAAGGTTCCCGAGTTATGTGCACGCTTGAGAAAAGACCGTATTCTTGTGGCCTTTTTACTGACTTTTCAGCGGGTAACTGCAATGCGCCTGGCTTTATTCGATTTGGACAACACCCTTCTGGGCGGTGACAGCGATCACGCCTGGGGCGATTACTTGTGCGAGCGCGGCTTCCTCGACCCCGTCGCCTACAAGACGCGCAACGATGAGTTTTACCAGGATTACCTGGCCGGCAAGCTGGATAACGCCGCCTACCTGAACTTCTGCCTGGAAATCCTCGGCCGCACCGAAATGGCCACCCTGGACCTGTGGCACAGCGACTACATGCGTGACTGCATCGAACCGATCATGCTGCCCAAGGCCATCGAACTGCTGGCCAAGCACCGTGCGGCCGGCGACAAGCTGGTGATCATCACCGCCACCAACCGCTTCGTCACCGCACCGATTGCCGTACGCCTGGGCGTTGAAACCCTGATCGCTACCGAATGTGAAATGATCGATGGCCGCTACAGCGGGCGCAGCACTGACGTGCCGTGCTTTCGCGAGGGCAAGGTGACCCGCCTGAATCGCTGGCTCGAAGAGACCGGGTACACCCTCGAAGACAGCTACTTCTATAGCGACTCGATGAACGACTTGCCGTTGCTGGAGCAGGTGACACATCCGGTGGCGGTGGACCCGGATCCGAATTTGCGGGCTGAGGCCGAGAAGCGGGGTTGGCCGGTGATTTCGTTGCGCGACTGATGACGCCTTCGCTGGCAAGCCAGCTCCTACAGGAATCTCTAGCGAACACAAATCTTGTGAACATCCAGAAAACCTGTGGGAGCTGGCTTGCCAGCGATTGGGGCGAGCCAGCTCCTACAGGAATCTTCAGTGAACACAAATCTTGTGAACATCCAGAAAACCTGTGGGAGCTGGCTTGCCAGCGATTGGGGCGACGCGGTCTCTGGTATTAAACAGGCTTGGCGCCCATCAACCCGGCAATGGCAATCAGGCAGACAAAGCTGAACAACGCCAAACCCAGGCTGAACTTGCCCATCCCGCCCGGCGCCTTGCGCAGCTTGTTCAACCGCACCAGCAGCCAGAACCACGCCAGCGCCGCCACGGTATAAAGCACGCTGGACGCCAGCAACCAGGTCTGCCCAAGCGGCCAGCCCACCAGATGCACCATCCACCACCCCGTGACCGGCATGCTCAACAGCGCCAGCCCCATCAGCAGCCAGATGAAGACCCGCGGCCGCTGCAGGGTGCGGCTGGCCGCCGTCGCGTCACCGTTGCGGCGGGTGCGCCAGACCCAGATCCCCAGGCCCAGCGCACTCAGCAGCAACACGACTGTCGCGACCATGTGCGCCATCTTCAGGGCAGTTAACGTTTCCATCGTTCGATTTCCTTATGACCTGCCGATCAGCTTAGCCATTCAGCCAAGAAACAGCTGATAGGCCGGGTTGTCGCTTTCATCCCAGTACGGGTAACCGATTTCTTCCAGCGCCGCCGGCACCAGGTGACGTTCGTCGTGCGGCACCTGCAGGCCCGCCACAACCCGGCCATCCGCCGCGCCATGGTTGCGGTAGTGGAACATCGAAATGTTCCAGCGCCCGCCGAGCTTGTTGAGGAAGTTGAACAGTGCGCCCGGACGCTCCGGGAATTCGAAGCGCAGCACCACTTCATCGACCACATGCGCCGCACGGCCACCGACCATATGGCGGATGTGCAGCTTGGCCAGTTCGTTGTCGGTCAGGTCCAGCACCGGGAAGCCCTGCTCGCTCAGGCTGGCAATCAGCGCGCTGCGCGGATCATTTTCCGGGTGGGTCTGTACGCCGACAAAGATGTGCGCTTCGCTGCCGGTGTTGTAGCGGTAGTTGAATTCGGTGATCTGGCGCTTGCCGATGGCCTCGCAGAACGCTTTGAAGCTGCCCGGCTTCTCGGGAATGGTCACGGCGATGATGGCTTCACGGCCTTCGCCCAGCTCCGCACGCTCGGCCACGTGGCGCAGACGGTCGAAATTGACGTTGGCGCCGGAGTCAATGGCGACGAAAGTCTTGCCACTGACGCCATGCTGCTCGACATACTTTTTGATGCCAGCCACGCCCAAGGCGCCAGCAGGCTCGGTGATCGAGCGGGTATCGTCGTAGATATCCTTGATTGCCGCACAGATCTCGTCAGTGCTGACGGTGATCACTTCATCGACGTAATCCTTACAGATGTCGAAGGTGTGCTGACCGATCTGCGCCACCGCCACGCCGTCGGCGAAGATGCCCACGGTCGGCAGCACCACGCGCTCGCCAGCCGCCATGGCGGCTTGCAGGCAATTGGAGTCATCCGGCTCGACACCGATGACCTTGATGTCCGGCCGCAGGTACTTAACGTACGCTGCGATGCCGGCGATCAGGCCGCCGCCACCGACCGGAACGAAAATCGCATCCAGCGGCATCGGGTGCTGGCGCAGAATCTCCATCGCCACTGTGCCCTGCCCGGCAATAGTGTGCGGATCATCGTAGGGGTGAATGTAAACGTAGCCTTTTTCGTCGACCAGCTTCAGCGAGTAGGCCAGGGCTTCCGGGAACGAGTCGCCGTGCAGCACCACTTTGCCACCGCGGGAACGCACGCCTTCGACCTTGATTTCCGGAGTGGTCTTGGGCATGACGATGGTCGCTTTCACGCCCAACACCTTGGCCGCCAGGGCCAGGCCCTGGGCATGGTTGCCCGCCGACGCGGTGACCACGCCGCGAGCGCGCTCTTCGTCGCTCAACTGGGTGAGCTTGTTGTAGGCGCCGCGAATCTTGAACGAGTACACCGGCTGCAAATCTTCGCGCTTGAGCCAAATGCTGTTGCCCAACCGCTCGGTGAGCTGGAGGGCATTCTGCAATGGGGTTTCTACGGCGACGTCATAAACGCGCGAGGTGAGGATCATTTTGACGTACTGTTCAAGCATCGCAAGCTCACTGAGCAGATTGGGCAGGACCAAGGAGTCTAACCCGGCTTTTGGCTATACGACCACACTCAACCGGTGGTTTTAGGTATCTCGAAAAGATCGCAGCCTTCGGCAGCTCCTACAGGTGCGATCTTTTGTCCCGCCAATCGGGCAATGACCTTCCCCGCCCCGACGCCTATAATGCTGGCCTTTCGTTCTTCCCTCCTTCGGCACCTCGGAGCCCGCATGACCCAGGATCAACTCAAACAGGCAGTGGCTCAGGCCGCCGTCGACTTCATCCTCCCGAAACTCGACGACAAGAGCATCGTCGGGGTCGGCACCGGCTCCACCGCCAACTGCTTCATCGATGCCCTGGCGCAACACAAGGGCGCATTCGATGGTGCGGTCGCCAGTTCCGAAGCCACCGCCGCCCGCCTCAAGGGCCACGGGATTCCGGTGTATGAGCTGAACACTGTCAGCGACCTGGAGTTCTACGTCGACGGCGCCGATGAAAGCGACGAACACCTGAACCTGATCAAGGGCGGCGGCGCGGCCCTGACCCGGGAAAAGATCGTCGCGGCCGTGGCCAAGACCTTTATCTGCATCGCCGACGCCAGCAAGCTGGTACCGGTACTGGGCAACTTCCCGCTACCGGTCGAAGTGATCCCGATGGCCCGCAGCCACGTGGCCCGCGAGCTGGTCAAGCTGGGTGGCGACCCGGTGTATCGCGAAGGCGTGCTGACCGACAACGGCAACATCATTCTTGATGTGTTCAACATGCAGATCACCAACCCGGTGGAGCTGGAGAAACAGATCAATGCAATCGTCGGCGTGGTCACCAACGGCCTGTTCGCGGCGCGTCCGGCTGATTTGCTGTTGCTGGGGACGAGCGAAGGGGTGAAGACGCTGCGCGCTGAGTAACCCAGCGGCCTACAAATTTTGTAGGCCCATGAAATACCTTGTGGGAGCTGGCTTGCCAGCGATGGCGTCCTCTCAGGCGACAGATGTGTCGAATGATCCACCGCTATCGCTGGCAAGCCAGCTCCCACAGTGTTTTGTGGTGTTGGTCAGGGCTGTGGCGGCTTCTTGAACACATAAAACAGATTCGGCTCACTCACCAGGTACATCGTCCCCTCATCATCCATGGCTATGCCCTCGGCCTGCGGCACGGTTTTCTGCAACCCTTGCCGGCCCTTGCCCAAGGACATGGTGCTCAACGGACGCCCGTCCACATCCAGCTCCAGAATCAACCGCGACTCATCGGACAGCGCCAGCAAATGGCCGCTGCGCTCGTCGTACTGCAAGCTCGACAAGTCCCGAACGAACATCCCGGCATCCCGTTTGGGGTTGTTGACCACATGGACCGCGTAGGAACTTTCCGGATTGAAATGGGGAAATCCGTGCACTTCATAGATCAGCATCGGGTCACGCTCCTTGGCGACAAACAGGCGCTTGCCCACGGAGTCGTACGCCAGCCCCTCGAACCCCTTGTTGCTCCCCATGTGGGCACCTACCGTCAGTTTCTCGGCCTCCGCCGCATCAATGAAGGTGGTGTCCTGCTCAAGATGGATCTTGATCAGGCGCTGCTCGCTTTCATCGGTGATGACATAGGTGTCGACAGTGATGAACTCCACCGCTTCCGGATCGCCAAAACCGACCAGCGCGACGCGACGCAGGATCTTGCCGTCGAGGGAAAGCTCGATCAGTTCGGAGTTTTTATTGGTAACGGTAAACAGGCTGCGACGAACCGGATCGTAGGTGAGCGCCGAAATATTATCGTCCAGACCCTCGACCACCTGGGCCTCCAGCACCACTCGATACTGATCCAGCCCAATGGATTGGCTGCTCTTTGGCTGCCATTGCGCCTGCAGATTGAACCAGGCCCGCTCGAACAGACGCATATATTGGCCCATGGCGATCAAGCCGATCAGCGCAGTCACTGACAGGATCAGAATCAGGGGTTTGGGACGGGCAAATCGACGCATTCGGGAGGGCTCGGGTTCAAGACAGGCGGATGAGATATCACGCCTGTCTGAATTAAAGCTTAAAGAACCTTCAGACACGTCCTGCAAATGCAGGCATCTGGAAGATTACTTCTGCTTTTCGAAGCGGTAGAACAGGTTCGGCTCGCTCACCATGTACAACGTGCCCGCCTCATCCATGGTCACACCCTCGGCACGCGGAATGGTTTTGCCCAGGCCGTTGAAGCCACGCAGCAAGGTCATGAAGCTGACCTGATTGCCCGCCTTGTCCAGTTCCAGCAACAGGTGCGAATCGGCGGACACCACCAAGGTATTGCGCGTCCGCGGATCAATGGCCAGGGCCGACAGGTTGCGCATGATCAGGGCGTTGCTGGCGAGCTTCTGCTTGTCGCCAGTGAGGGACTTGCCATCGCCTTTCCAGGTGAACAGCGCCGGTGGACGTTCCTCGCCGAGCAGCAATTGCTGATTCTGCGAATCCCAGGTGACCCCTTCGAACGCCTTGTTCTGGTCTTTCGAAGGGCCGAGGTCATATTTCGGGAAATCGGCGATGTTCAGTTCGCGTGTGTCGGCATCGACCTTGACGATGGTCACCAGGTGCTCGCGCTCATCGACGATCGCCAAGAGGCCGTTGCCCAGCACAGTGACGCCTTCCGGATTGCTCCAGCCCACCAGCGGCATTTTGCGCAGCACATCGCCTTGCAGCGTCAGCTCGGCCAGGAACGGGTTCTTGCCCATCACCGAAAATAGGGTTTTGGTCTGGGGATCGTAGGCCAGGTCCGACGCCTCGTCCTTTTCCATGCCCGGCAACGGCTTGGCATCGATCACGGCCTGATAATCAGGCAGCCAGATACTGGCCTGGCGCTCGGCCGGGGTCTTGAGTTGCTCCTTCACCCACAGCACGCCCCGGGCATCCCAGTGCATGACGAATGCAACACCATAGGCGACGGCGGCCACCAACAGCAGCCAGGTGTGCCAACGCAGGGCGAATCGCGAACGGCGGACAGGTTCAAGCGAAGAAAGCGGAGTAGTGGCCATCAGGGGATGCGTTCCAGAAATTCAGGCTAGGGGTAATAGCACAATTGAGGGCCGGCTCAGAGGCCGACAGCCCTGAAATTATCCGCACAGGATGTGAAAAAAACGGGAAATGACAGGAAAGCATTTCCACAGACCACACCACCCCTGTAGGAGCGAGCCTGCTCGCGATGGGGTGTGTCAGCCAACCAATGCATTGAATGACACACCGCTATCGCGAGCAAGCTCGCTCCTACAGGGATTTGGCGGTGCCTGAGTTAGCGAACGCTGCTGCTGAAACGGCTCGCCCCCGGCAATTCCAGGACAATCTCATCGCCCACATTCAGCGGCCCCACGCCCACCGGCGTACCGGTGAGGATCACGTCCCCGGCCTGCAGCGAGAAGCAGCCGGCCATGTGCTGGATCATCGGCACGATCGGGTTGAGCATGGCGCTGCTGTTCCCGTCCTGGCGCACTTCACCATTGATGGTGAGGCGGATGCCAATGTCAGTCAGGTCAGCGAACGTCCCGCCCGATACAAAGGGCGCAATCACCGCCGCGCCGTCGAAGGACTTGGCGATTTCCCACGGCAGGCCTTTGGATTTCAGCTCGGCCTGCTTGTCGCGCAGGGTCAGGTCCAGCGCCGGGGCGAAACCGGAAATGGCATCCAGCACTTCCTCGCGACTCGGCTTGGTGGACAACGGCTTGCCGATCAGCACGGCGATTTCCGCTTCGTAGTGCACGGAACCGCGCTCGGTCGGAATGCTGAAACCACCTTCCAGCGGCACCACGCAGCTGCCAGGCTTGATAAACAGCAGTGGCTCGGTGGGTACCGGGTTGTCCAGTTCCTTGGCGTGTTCGGCGTAGTTACGGCCGATGCACACCACTTTTCCCAACGGGAAATGAATACGCGTACCGTCGACATACTGGTGCTGATAGCTCATTACCGACTCCTGCCTTCAATGATTCTTTAAGCCTTGGGATCAAACCGCGAAGATCTTGCCCGGGTTCATGATGCCGTTCGGGTCGAACACAGCCTTGACCGCTTTCATGTACTCGATCTCAACCGGGGAACGGCTGTAGGTCAAGTAATCGCGCTTGGTCATGCCCACGCCGTGTTCGGCGGAGATCGAACCGTTGTACTTCTCGACGGTTTCGAATACCCACTTGTTGACGGTCGCGCACTTGGCGAAGAACTCATCCTTGCTCAGGTTATCCGGCTTGAGAATGTTCAAGTGCAGGTTGCCGTCGCCGATATGGCCGAACCAGACGATTTCGAAATCCGGGTAGTGTTCGCCGACGATCGCGTCGATTTCCTTCAGAAAAGCCGGGACTTTCGACACGGTCACCGAGATGTCGTTCTTGTACGGCGTCCAGTGGGAAATGGTTTCGGAGATGTACTCGCGCAACTTCCACAGGTTCTGCAGCTGGGTTTCGCTTTGGCTCATCACGCCGTCCAGCACCCAGCCCTGCTCTACGCAGTGCTCAAAGGTTTCCAGAGCGTGGTTGGCCACTTCTTCGGTAGTCGCTTCGAATTCCAGCAACGCGTAGAACGGGCAATCGGTCTCGAACGGTGCTGGCACATCGCCGCGCCCCATGACCTTGGCCAGGGCTTTATCGGAGAAGAATTCAAACGCCGTCAGGTCGAGTTTGCTCTGGAAGGCGTGCAATACCGGCATGATCGAGTCGAAATCGGCGGTGCCGAGGACCATCGCGGTCAGGTTTTTCGGCGCGCGATCCAGGCGCATGGTCGCTTCGACCACGAAACCGAGGGTGCCTTCGGCGCCGATGAACAGCTGACGCATGTCGTAGCCGGTGGCGTTCTTGATCAGGTCGCGGTTCAGCTCCAGCACGTCACCCTTGCCGGTCACGACTTTCATGCCCGCGACCCAGTTGCGGGTCATCCCGTAGCGAATCACCTTGATACCGCCGGCATTGGTGCCGATATTGCCGCCAATCTGGCTGGAACCGGACGATGCAAAGTCTACCGGGTAGTACAGGCCTTTCTCTTCAGCGACGTTTTGCAATTGCTTGGTGACCACACCCGGCTGGCACACAGCCGTACGGTCGGTGAGGTTCACATCGAGAATCTGATTCATGTAGTCGAACGACACGACCACTTCGCCATTGGCCGCGACCGCCGCGGCGGATAACCCGGTCCGACCGCCGGACGGCACCAGCGCCACCTTGTGTTTGTTGGCCCACAGGACAATCGCCTGGACCTGTTCGGTGGTCTTGGGGAACACAATAGCGGTCGGCGCCGGGGCGAAATGCTTGGTCCAATCCTTACCGTAAGCATTCAGGGAGTCGGCATCGGTCAGCACCTTGCCAGGCTCAACCAGGGTCTTCAGCTCATCAATCAGGGCAGGATTGGTCATCGACAGAACTCTCGAACAATTCATGGTCATCCTGAGAACGCTTCACGTCGCAGGAATGAGTGTTTAGCGGGGTGCATATGCTAGCATACCGACCCCGCAGGATAGTGCCCAAGAGCCGTTCTGCGGCGACGGTTTAGTTGCCGTCAGGGTCAGCATCTGTTGACCACTTCCTGCCATTTTTCTCCGGGATACAGGTTTACGCAGATGAGCAAGACTTCTCTCGATAAGAGCAAGATCAAGTTCCTTCTTCTCGAAGGCGTCCACCAATCGGCTGTCGACGTCCTCAAGGCGGCGGGCTACACCAGCATCGAGTACCTCACAGGTTCTCTGCCGGAAGCCCAGCTCAAGGAAAAGATCGCTGATGCTCACTTCATCGGCATTCGCTCGCGCACTCAACTGACCGAAGAGATCTTCGATCACGCGAAGAAGCTGGTGGCTGTCGGCTGTTTCTGCATCGGCACCAACCAGGTCGACCTGAACGCTGCACGCGAACGCGGTATCGCCGTGTTCAACGCACCGTACTCCAACACCCGTTCCGTAGCAGAGCTGGTGCTGGCCGAAGCGATCCTGTTGCTGCGCGGCATCCCGGAGAAAAACGCTTCCTGCCACCGTGGCGGCTGGATCAAGAGCGCAGCCAACTCCTTCGAAATTCGCGGCAAGAAGCTGGGTATCGTTGGTTACGGCTCGATCGGTACGCAACTGTCGGTATTGGCCGAAGGCCTGGGCATGCAGGTGTTCTTCTACGACACCATCACCAAGCTGCCACTGGGTAACGCCACCCAGGTAGGCAACCTGCACGAGCTGCTGGCGATGTCCGACATCGTCTCGCTGCACGTACCGGAAACCGCCGCCACCCAGTGGATGATGGGCGAGAAGGAAATCCGTGCCATCAAGAAAGGCGGCATCCTGATCAACGCCGCTCGCGGCACCGTCGTCGAACTGGATCACCTGGCGGCCGCCATCAAGGACAAGCACCTGATCGGCGCGGCCATCGACGTATTCCCGGTGGAACCACGTTCCAACGACGAAGAGTTCGAAAGCCCGCTGCGTGGCCTGGACAACGTGATCCTGACCCCGCACATCGGCGGTTCCACCGCTGAAGCCCAGGCCAACATCGGTCTGGAAGTGGCGGAAAAGCTGGTCAAGTACAGCGACAACGGTACTTCGGTGTCGTCGGTCAACTTCCCTGAAGTGGCCCTGCCGGCTCACCCGGGCAAGCACCGCCTGCTGCACATCCACGAAAACATCCCGGGCGTGCTCAGCGAGATCAACAAGGTGTTCGCCGAAAACGGCATCAACATCTCCGGTCAGTTCCTGCAGACCAACGAGAAGGTCGGTTACGTGGTCATCGACGTCGACGCCGAGTACTCGGACCTGGCGCAGGAGAAGCTGCAACACATCAACGGCACCATCCGTTGCCGTGTGCTGTTCTAAGAACAGTTGCAGCCTCAAAAAAAAGGGAGCCCCTCGGGGCTCCCTTTTTTTATTTCACATTGACGGTGATTTTCTCGGAGACGATCGGCGGATCGAACGGCATGTGGTTGGCATCACCCAGTTCCAGCTGCAAAGTGTGCTTGCCCGGCGTCAGCGTGACTTCAGCCTGGGTCTGCGCCTTGCCGAAGTGGATATGGTTGGCATCGGCCGGAATCGGTGCACCGGCTGCCGGCAGTTCGTCGACATCGATCAGCAGGTGGTGATGACCGGTGTTCTTGGTGGGATCACCTGCGGGCGCCAGCGCAATGTTCTCGACCGCAAACTTGACCACCACAGTTTTCGGCACCGTCGCACCGTCCGCAGGAGAAACGATGTGCACTTCAGCACCCTTGGGGGCTGGGGTCGCTGCACTGGCCAATACCGAAACACCCATCAGCAAAGCAGCCAGGGCTGAACGTGACATAAAGCTTTTCATTATCTTCTCCAGTTTTTCCGTAAAATCCGCGTGGTCAACACAACTTCATGACCATTTGTTGTCGAAGGCACTCGACAACCATAGCAAAGCGAGCCTGAATCAGAGGGTCGCGATAATAATTTCAAAGGAGTGACCATGCGCCTTCTGCCTGGCCTGATCTGCCTGCTACCCCTTCTGAGCCCGTTGGCTCATGCCGAACTGATCGATGACGTCAACGATCGAGGCGAGTTGCGCATCGCCGTCGAGGCTGACACCCCGCCTTTCAGCTTCAAGAAAGACGGCAGCCTCACTGGCTTCGAAGTCGAACTGGGATATCTGCTGGCCAGCGAACTGGATGTCCGCGCCGACTTTGTCGTCACCGATGGCAGCGATCTGCTGACCGGTGTCGAAAGCGGCAAGTACGACGTCGCCATCAACCACATAGCACAGACCCCGCAACTCAAGGATCGTTTCGACTTGAGCGAACCTTATAGTCAGGTCAATCCACAGATGCTGGCGAAGCAGGACGAACAACCACAGTCGATGGTGCTGGTGCAGTCGCTCACCGCGGAAAAACCCAAGGCGGCTTTGCCGGTGAATCTGGTGATACCGTTTCAGAAAGGTAATCCGGCGTTCCATGCCAGCCTGGAAAACGCCCTGCAGCGGATCAAGGACGATGGACGACTGGAGGCCCTGTCGCAGAAGTGGCTGAATGCCGAGGCGAGTGTGGCGCCGAAGCCTTGAGCATCGACGCCGTATGAACACCCCGGCCTTCGCGCCGGGACCGCTGGAAATGCCTTACTTCTGCGCCCCGTCATCCAGCTGCAGATTGGCCTGGGTCAGGTTGCTGCCTGCCGGCACGCTGCGGGTCAGCCAGACGTTGCCGCCGATGGTCGAGCCCTTGCCGATGGTGATGCGGCCCAGAATAGTCGCCCCAGCGTAGATCACCACGTCATCCTCAACGATCGGGTGGCGCGGCTGACCCTTCTGCAACTGGCCGTCTTCGTCCGCCGGGAAGCGCTTGGCGCCCAAGGTGACCGCCTGATAAATCCGCACGCGCTCACCGATGATCGCCGTCTCGCCGATGACCACGCCCGTCCCGTGATCGATGAAGAAACTGCGGCCGATCTGCGCGCCGGGGTGAATATCGATGCCGGTCGCCGAATGGGCGATTTCCGCACTGATTCGCGCCAGCAATGGCAGCCCGGCGCGATACAAATGGTGAGCCAGACGATGGTGAATCACCGCCAGGATGCCCGGGTAGCACAGCAGCACTTCATCGACGCTGCGCGCCGCCGGGTCACCGTGATAGGCGGCCAGCACATCGGTGTCCAGCAGGCTGCGCAAACCTGGCAGGGCGAGCGCGAAATCCTGAATGATCTGAATGGTTTTCGCCTCGACCTCGGTGTCGGCCTGGGCGCTGTGGCGGGCGGCGTAGCGCAATTCGAGGCGCGCCTGGGCCAGCAACGCGTTCAAGGCGACATCGAGGGTGTGGCCGACGTAGAAGTCCTCACTCTCCTCGCGCAGATCCACCGGCCCCAGCCGCATCGGAAACAACGCGCCGCACAGGGCCTCGAGAATGTCCGCCATGGCTGCCCGGGAGGGCAACTCGCGCCCGCCCTGCTCGCCACTGGCCCTGCCGTTCTGCGCACGCCACTGTTCACGCGCCGTACGTAGCTGGCTGACGATGATCTGCAATTGCCAATGGCTGGAACGCTCACTCACGGTAGAAACTCCTCTCGGGCGGCCGGACTGTCTGGCCACGCTGTCGGCGCTTACTTTACGGCAAGGCTCAGGAGGCTATTCAAGAACCAATTGTGCTGTGCTCAGTACAAATGGCTATAAGCGCCCGGCGGTTGCCCGCACCTGGAGGGGTGCCTATAGTCCTCAGATCTTTCCCTGCCAGTACGGAACCCATGATCAATCAACAGCTCGCCCGTTTTCATCGTCTCGACCTGCTGGGTCAACCGACCGCCCTGGAAAAACTCGAACGCCTGTCGACCTGGCTCGGCCGCGATGTCTATGTCAAACGCGATGACCTGACACCCCTGGCCATGGGCGGCAATAAGCTGCGCAAGCTCGAATACCTGGTCGCCGATGCCCTGGCCCAAGGCGCCGATACGCTGATCACCGCCGGCGCATTGCAATCCAACCATGTACGCCAGACGGCTGCGCTGGCCGCCAAGTCCGGGCTGGCTTGCGTGGCGTTGCTGGAAAATCCGCTGGGTACCGAAGACGGCAATTACACCGGCAATGGCAACCGGTTGCTGCTGGACCTGTTCGATGCGAAGGTCGAGCTGGTCGAGAACCTCGACAATGCCGACGACCAACTGCACGCCCTCGCAGCCCGCCTGCGCAGCAATGGCAAGAAGCCCTATCTGGTGCCCATTGGCGGCTCGAATGCCCTAGGCGCCTTGGGTTACGTGCGCGCCGGCCTCGAACTGGCCGAACAGATCGAAGCCACCGGCCTGAGCTTCGCCGCCGTGGTCCTCGCCTCCGGCAGCGCCGGCACCCACAGCGGCCTGGCACTGGGCCTGAGTGAAACGCTGCCGAACCTGCCGGTGATCGGCGTGACCGTTTCGCGCAGTGAAGAAGATCAGCGTCCGAAGGTGCAAGGCCTGGCCGAGCGCACCGCCGAATTGCTCGGTGTAAGACTGCCTGAGAATTTCAAGGTCGAGCTCTGGGACGAATATTTCGGCCCGCGTTACGGCGAGCCGAATGCCGGCACCCTGGCAGCCGTGAAGCTGCTGGCCAGCCAGGAAGGCCTGTTGCTCGACCCGGTCTACACTGGCAAGGCCATGGCGGGATTACTGGACGGTATTGGTCGTCAGCGTTTCGATGAGGGGCCGATCATCTTTCTGCACACCGGCGGGGCGCCGGCGCTGTTTGCCTATAAGGATTTCCTGTAACGGCTTAAAAGATCGCAGCCTGCGGCAGCTCCTACAGAGCATGCCGTGCCCTCGTAGGAGCTGTCGAAGGCTGCGATCTTTTTATATTCTATTATCGAATATTAAAAACTTAATTTACTATTTTCCAATCTAACGGTGCCATCATATAGTCATAACCCGGGCGAATTTGTTGCGAGACGCTAACGTTGCTATCAGGCACGATATCGCTGTCGAAATTTGCCACTTTCCTAAAGCGTTTTTCCATAAGAAAACACAGGGGCTTGTCATGAATTTTTCCGCACTACGTCGCAATCTGCTGGTGGGTTCGCTGGGCCTGGCCCTGAGCGCCGGCCTGATCGGCCAGGCCGTGGCCGGTGAGCAGCTGCAACAAATCAAGGACAAAGGCGTGATCAACGTCGGCCTGGAAGGCACCTACCCACCGTTCAGCTTCGTCGACGCCGACGGCAAACTGACCGGCTTCGAAGTCGAGTTCTCCGAAGCCCTGGCCAAAGAGCTGGGCGTGAAGGTCAAACTGCAGCCGACCAAATGGGACGGCATCCTCGCCGCCCTGGAATCCAAGCGCCTGGACGCGGTGGTCAACCAGGTCACCATCTCCGAAGAGCGCAAGAAGAAGTATGACTTCTCCGAGCCGTACACCGTTTCCGGGATTCAGGCATTGGTGCTGACCAAGAAGGCTGCCGACCTGAACATCAAGTCCGCCGCCGACTTGTCCGGCAAGAAAGTCGGTGTGGGCCTGGGCACCAACTACGAAGAGTGGGTGAAAGCCAACGTTCCAACCGCTGACATCCGCACCTATGAAGATGATCCAACCAAGTTCCAGGACCTGCGTGTCGGCCGTATCGACGCGATTCTGATCGACCGTCTGGCCGCCCTGGAATACGCCAAGAAAGCCAAGGACACCACCGCTGCCGGTGAAGCGTTCTCCCGCCAGGAAGCCGGGATTGCCCTGCGCAAAGGCGAGCCTGAACTGCTGGCCGCGGTGAACAAGGCGATCGACAAACTGCGCGCCGACGGCACCCTGAAAAAGCTCTCGGAAAAATACTTCAACGCTGACGTCACTCAATAATGGAAGAAGCTTTCCAACTCGCGCTGGATTCCGCGCCCTTTTTGTTGAAGGGCGCGTATTACACAGTGATCCTCAGTCTGGGCGGGATGTTCTTCGGCCTGGTGATGGGCTTCGGCCTGGCGCTGATGCGCCTGTCGCGCTTCAAGCTGGTGAGCTGGATCGCGCGCATTTACGTGTCGTTCTTTCGCGGCACGCCATTGCTGGTGCAACTGTTCGTGATCTACTACGGCTTGCCGCAGCTGGGTGTGGAGCTGGATCCCCTGCCGGCAGCCTTGATCGGCTTTTCGCTGAACATGGCCGCCTATGCGTGTGAAATCCTGCGTGCCGCGATCAGCTCGATCGAGCGCGGCCAATGGGAAGCGGCTGCCAGCATCGGCATGACCCGCGCGCAGACCTTGCGCCGGGCCATCCTGCCGCAAGCGATGCGCACGGCGTTGCCGCCGCTGGGCAACAGCTTCATTTCACTGGTCAAGGACACGGCGCTGGCCGCCACCATCCAGGTACCGGAACTGTTCCGCCAGGCGCAGTTGATCACCGCCCGCACCTTCGAAATTTTCACCATGTATCTTGCCGCCGCACTGATCTACTGGGTCCTCGCTACGGTGCTGTCGCACCTGCAGAACCAGTTGGAAGCGCGGGTCAATCGGCATGACCAGGAGTCCTGACCCAATGATTGTCGTGGAAAAACTGACAAAGCAATTCAAGGGTCAGGTGGTGCTCAACGGCATCGATCTTGAAGTCAAGGCCGGCGAGGTCGTGGCGATCATCGGCCCCAGCGGTTCGGGCAAGACCACCTTCCTGCGTTGTTTGAACTTTCTCGAAGAGCCTACCAGTGGCCGGATCAAGGTGGGCGACATCGAAATCGATGGCAGCCGCCCGCTGAACCAGCAGCAAGGTTTAGTCAGACGCCTGCGCCAGCACGTGGGTTTTGTGTTCCAGAACTTCAACCTGTTTCCCCATCGCACTGCCTTGGAAAACGTCATCGAAGGCCCGATCATCGTCAAGAAGATCGCGCATGCCGACGCCGTCACCCTGGGCAAAAAGCTCTTGGCCAAGGTTGGCCTGGCGGGCAAGGAAGACGCGTATCCGCGCCGCCTCTCAGGCGGCCAGCAACAGCGAGTGGCGATTGCCCGGGCGCTGGCGATGGAGCCGGAAGTGATCCTGTTCGATGAACCGACCTCGGCGCTCGATCCGGAACTGGTCGGTGAAGTACTGGCGACCATTCGCGGCTTGGCCGAAGAGAAGCGCACGATGGTGATTGTCACCCACGAAATGGGCTTTGCCCGGGACGTGGCCAATCGCGTGGTGTTTTTCGACAAAGGCGTGATCGTCGAACAAGGTGAAGCCAAGGCACTGTTCGCCGATCCGAAAGAAGAACGGACGAAACAGTTTCTCAGTAAGTTTCTGAATAACGCACACAACTAATAACACCCTCGCAACAACTGCTAACTTCCATGGACGGAAGTTACACTCCCTCACATCAATATCATTTATCCAGAATTAGCCAACGTCTGCAATAGAGCAATTCCTGTCAGCGCACGCGGTACATATTTAGGTCTTGCGAGTTTATTCGCTGATTGCCTGCTGCGCTTGAGATGACCATCCCAGGCGCCTGAAAAGCAGTACCCCACCCTGAAAAGCCTTGTCTTGACGGTAAACTTCGACGCCTCACCGAAGTTTATTAACCTCACAGCGTAGGAACTTTCTGAATAGCCCGATAATTAGCGCACAACTAACAAACTCTATTGACACTTATTCAAGCGCACCTTTATCTAGTCTCCTATCGCGACACTCAACGCACTCATCATTATTTCAGCTCAAAGTAATGAACGGTTTTGCCATTCGAATTTCTCGCTCTTCCGAAACGGACTTCGCCGCAAGACCCCAAGGAGACTTTCATGACCAGCACGTCGAACAAAACCTCATTGGCAGCGCCTACCCTGGCGCACTCCCACAAGACCGTGATCAACACCACGATGGCCGCCCACCTGCTGATCGAGGTGCCGCCCTACCCCAGCATGGACGAAGGCGATCTGATCGAGCTGTTCTGGGACAACTGCTACGTGGCCTCCCGAGTGCTCGGCGTCGACGATATCGGTCAGCCCTTGCAGCTACGCGTCCCTGAAAGCTTCATCGCCAACGGCACGTCGCGCGTTCATTACCGGGTCATGCAGATCGGCCAGGGGCCTTCGGTTTCGGTTGCCAGAAAAGTGCTGATCAAACTCGACTGCCCCGGCGGCCAACCTTCTCAACTGTGCGCGGATGAGAACCAGGGTCTGGCGCCGTTGACCATTCCAGAAATGATTCGCCGCCAGGGGATCAATCCGAATCAGATCAGGCGGGGGGTTCCGTTGACCATCGAGCCATACCGGAACATGGCCGTCGATGACGAAATCACCCTGCGCTGGGGTGACGTACGCATGGACCTGCCCCGGCTCAAGGCGGACGATGTCGATCAGCCGATTCAGGTGTGGATACCGCCAGCGGTCATCCTCGAAGCGGGCGAAGACCTGCGCCTCGAGGTGACCTATTGCATCCTCGACCGGGTGGGCAACAACTCGCGCTGGGCGCCGGCGAGAACGTTGAAGATTGGTTGCACGATGCCCTATCTGTTCATTCCGAAGAAATCCTCTCTCAAGGCCGCCGATGCGCGCGGCCGCTAGGACCTTAAAGATCGCAGCCTGCGGCAGCTCCTACGAGGAAATCTCGTTCGCCCCGTAGGAGCTGCCGCAGACTGCGATCTTTAACGACCCCACCCACCTTCTATGCATATTCCTAAAAGTTAGTTCAAAAATAAAATATACGCGTTTAGGGTATATACACCGGACCACCGGACATTCTTGATTTTCGTTCGCCGCACACCGCGGCGTTTCCATGAGATGTGAGGTAGGTATGGTCCGGAACACAATCACCCCAGGGCAGATCGCCAGGGCATTGCGTGCCGCCAGGGAGTGGCGCTGATGTCCAGTCTGGCAGATGCAATCATCCACAGTGATCTGGACGTCGCCCCGTTATTGTTCCCCGCGCAGGTATTGCGCAACGATGCCCAGGCACTCAAGGCCGCCCATGAGCTGGCGCAGGTCGCCCGTCAGCACGCGGCAAAACGCGATCAGCAGCGCAAATTGCCCTGGTCGGAAATCGAACAGTTCACCCGCAGCGGCCTGGGCAGCATCTCAGTTCCCCGCGAGTACGGTGGGCCTGAGGTTTCATTTGTCACTGTGGCAGAAGTCTTCGCCATCATTTCCGCCGCCGATCCGGCGTTGGGCCAGATCCCGCAAAACCAGTTCGGCCTGCTCAACCTGGTGCTTGGCTGCGCCACGCAAGCGCAGAAAAAACAGCTGTTCAACAGCGTCCTCGAAGGCTGGCGGATCGGTAATGCCGGGCCGGAGCGCGGCAGCAAAAACACCCTGGAACTGAAGGCGCGCATCACCGCCGATGGCGTCCTCAACGGCCAGAAGTTCTATTCCACCGGCGCATTGTTCGCCCATTGGGTCGCGGTCAAGGCGCTGAACGACGACGGCAAACAAGTACTGGCATTCATCCGTCGCGGCACACCGGGGTTGCGCATCGTCGATGACTGGTCCGGCTTCGGTCAGCGCACCACCGCCAGCGGCACGATTTTGCTCAACAACGTGCAGGTCGATCCTGAACTGGTTGTGGATAACTGGCGGATCAACGACTCGCCGAACATTCAGGGCGCCGTTTCCCAATTGATTCAGGCGGCCATCGATGCCGGCATCGCCCGCGGCGCCATCGACGATGCCATCGACTTCGTGAAAACCCGCGCAAGGCCCTGGATCGATGCCAACGTCGAACGGGCCAGCGATGACCTGTATGTGATCGCCGATATCGGCAAGCTGAAAATCGAACTGCATGCCGCCGAAGCGCTGCTGCGCAAGGCCGGCCAGGTACTCGATCAGGTCTACGCGTCGCCCATTACCGCCGACTCCGCCGCCCGCGCCTCGATTGCCGTGGCCGAAGCCAAGGTGCTCACCACTGAAATCTCGCTGCTGGCCAGCGAGAAGTTGCTCGAGCTGGCTGGCAGCCGCGCCACCCTCGCCGAATTCAACCTTGATCGTCACTGGCGCAATGCCCGCGTGCACACCCTGCACGACCCGGTGCGCTGGAAATACTACGCGGTCGGCACGTATCGCTTGAACGGCACACTGCCCGCCCGCCACTCCTGGATCTGACGACCCGACACTTTTGACCAGATCTCTGGAGAAGCACATGACACATTCTCATCCCGTCGCGGTCATCACCAGCGATGAACAAGCCCTGATCGTCGCCAGCGACCTGGCCGAAGATTTCAAGCGTGACAGCGCCCTGCGTGACCGTGAACGGCGCCTGCCATACCCTGAACTGGAAGTGTTTTCCCGCTCGGGCCTGTGGGGCATCAGCGTGCCCGTGGAATACGGCGGCGCCGGCGTTTCCAATGTCACTCTGGCCAAGGTGATCGCGCTGATCGCCCAGGCCGACGGCTCCCTCGGACAAATTCCGCAGAACCATTTCTATGCACTGGAAGTGCTGCGGGTCAATGGCACGGCCGAACAGAAAAAACGCCTGTACGAAGCAGTGCTGGCCGGCCAGCGCTTCGGCAACGCCCTGGCCGAACTCGGCACCAAAACCGCTCACGACCGCGTCACCCGCCTGACTCGCGATGGCAGCGGCTATCGCATCAACGGCCGCAAGTTCTACGCCACGGGCGCCATTTACGCCCAGCGCATCCCCACCTCGGTGGTGGATGAACAGGGCGTCCAGCAACTGGCCTTTGTCCCGCGTGACAGCCAGGGTTTGACGGTCATCGACGACTGGAGCGGCTTCGGCCAGCGCACCACCGGCAGCGGTTCGGTGGTGTTCGAGGACGTCTTTGTCGATGCCGCTGACGTCGTGCCCTTCCAGAGCGCCTTCGAGCGCCCGACACCGGTCGGCCCGCTGGCGCAGATTCTCCATGCGGCCATCGACACCGGCATCGCCCGCGCCGCCTATGAAGACGCGCTGCATTTCGTGCGAACCAAAACCCGCCCCTGGATCGACGCCACCCATGACAAGGCCAGCGAGGACCCGCTGACCCTGAAGAGTTTCGGCCACCTGAGCATTCGCCTGCACGCCGCCGAGGCCTTGCTCGAACGCGCCGGCCAGTTCCTCGACGAAGCACAGGCCGACCCCAATGCCCGGACCGTCGCCGCCGCCTCGATTGCCGTGGCTGAAGCCAGGGCGATCAGCACGGAAGTGTCCCTGGCCGCCGGCAGCACCCTGTTCGAACTGGCCGGCAGCCAGGCGACCCTGAGCGAACATGGCCTCGACCGTCACTGGCGCAACGCCCGCGTGCACACCTTGCACGACCCGGTGCGCTGGAAGTATCACGCCATCGGCAATTACTACCTCAACGATGAAAACCCGCCACTGCGGGGGACCATCTGATGGCTAAGAAAAAGATCCTGCTCAATGCCTTCAATATGAACTGCATCGGGCACATCAACCATGGCCTGTGGACGCATCCGCGGGACAACTCAACCCAATACAACACCATCGAGTACTGGACCGAACTGGCACAGTTGCTCGAGCGCGGACTGTTCGATGGCCTGTTCATTGCCGACATCGTCGGGGTCTACGACGTCTATCAGAACTCGGTGGACGTGCCACTGAAAGAGTCGATCCAGCTGCCAGTCAACGACCCGCTACTGCTGGTCTCGGCCATGGCCGCGGTGACGAAAAACCTCGGCTTTGGCCTCACCGCCAACCTCACCTACGAGGCGCCGTACCTGTTCGCCCGGCGCCTGTCGACCCTCGATCACCTGAGCCGCGGCCGGGTCGGCTGGAACATCGTCACCGGCTACCTCGACAGCGCCGCCAAGGCCATGGGGCTGAGCGAGCAGGTCGAACACGATCGCCGCTACGACCAGGCCGACGAGTACCTGCAAGTGCTCTACAAACTCTGGGAAGGCAGCTGGGAAAACGGCGCGGTGCTCAACGATCCACAACAGAGGATCTACGCCCAGCCGGACAAAGTGCACAAGGTCGAGCACAAGGGCGAGTTCTATCAGGTGGAGGGCTATCACCTCTGCGAACCTTCGCCGCAACGCACGCCGGTGCTGTTCCAGGCTGGCGCCTCAGATCGCGGTTTGTTGTTCGCCGGGCGTCACGCCGAGTGCGTGTTCATCAGCGGCCAGACCAAGGCGTCGACCAGGGCACAAGTCGACAAAGTGCGCGCCAGCGCCGTCGCGGCGGGGCGCAATCCGGATGACATCAAGGTGTTCATGGGGCTGAACGTCATCGTCGACGCGACGGAGCAACTGGCGTGGGACAAACACGCGGAATACCTGAGTTATGCCAGTGCCGAGGCAGGCGTGGCGCATTTTTCGGCTTCCACCGGGATCGACTTTTCCCAATATGAAATCGACGAACCGATTCAGTACGTGAAGAGCAACGCCATCCAGTCCGCCACCAAACACCTGCAGAACAACGACTGGACCCGGCGCAAATTACTGGAGCAACACGCTCTCGGCGGTCGCTACATCACCGTGGTCGGCTCGCCGGAGCAGGTAGCGGACGAGCTGGAATCCTGGATCGCCGAGACTGGCCTGGACGGCTTCAACCTGACGCGCATTGTCACGCCGGAGAGCTATGTGGATTTCATCGATCTGGTGATTCCGCAGCTGCAGCGGCGTGGGTCTTACAAGACCGCGTACGACAGCGGCACCTTGCGCGAAAAGCTGTTTCGCGAAGGGGCGCAATTACCTGAACAACACACCGGCTCGGCTTACCGCCGCTAAAAGCTTCGCTGGCAAGCCAGCTCCTACAGAGATTGTATGAACACCAGAGCCCCCTGTAGGAGCTGGCTTGCCAGCGAAGAGGCCCGACCAGACCACACAAACTCTATGCACTGACTGGAAACCCGATCATGACCAAGAACTACCTGACTTACCCAGTCAAAGCACTGGCCCTGGCCCTAGGCCTCTTCAGCGCGACAACCTTCGCCGCCGACCCCGCGCTGAAAATCGGCACCACCGCCGCCTTCGCCATCCCCCTGGAAGCTGCCGTCGAAGAAGCCAACAAACAGGGCTTGAAAGTCGAACTCGTCGAGTTCACCGACTGGATTGCCCCCAACGTCAGCCTCGCCGCCGGCGACATCGACGTGAACTACTTCCAGCACATTCCCTTCCTGGAAAACGCCAAGGCCGCCTCCGGTTTTGACCTGGTGCCCTTCGCCCCGGGGATCATCAACAACGTCGGCCTCTACTCGAAAAAATACAAAAGCTTCGATGAGTTGCCTGATGGCGCCAGCGTCGCCATCGCCAACGACCCGATCAACAGCGGCCGCGGTCTGCAGCTGTTGGCCAAGGCCGGCTTGATCACGCTCAAACCGGGGGTCGGCTACAAAGCCACCGAAGAAGACATCGTCGCCAACCCCAAGCACATCAAGATCCTCCAGGTCGAAGCCGTGCAGCTGGTGCGCGCCTATGACGACGCCGACCTGGTGCAGGGCTACCCCGCCTACATCCGCCTGTCGAAGACTTTCGACGCTGGCTCCGCTCTGCTGTTCGACGGCCTCGATCACAAGGAATACGTGATCCAGTTCGTGATCCAGCCGAAGAGCAAAACCGATCCGCGCCTGATCAAGTTCGTTGACATCTACCAGCACTCGCCTGCGGTGCGTGCCGCCCTGGATAAAGCCCACGGCAAGCTGTACCAGGCCGGTTGGGAAAGCTGAGCATGAGCGCGGCCTTCCAACGGCGACTGGAAATTCCGGAGCCACATAACGCTGACCACACCGAGCTGCACCCCGAGCTTAATCGCGCCCATGTGCGCTTCATCGGCCTGGGCAAAACCTACAACGGCCAGCAAGGACCGGTGGCCGCGTTGCAGGGGATCGACCTGGCGATCCAGCGCGGCGAAGTGTTCGGCATCATTGGCCGCAGCGGCGCCGGCAAATCGTCGCTGATCCGCACCATCAACCGTCTGGAACAACCCAGCAGTGGCCGCGTGCTGATCGATCAGGTCGACATCGGCGAGTTCGATGAAGACCGCCTGGTCGCCCTGCGCCGGCGCATCGGCATGATCTTCCAGCACTTCAATCTGATGTCGGCGAAAACGGTCTGGCAGAACGTAGAATTGCCCCTGAAAGTTGCCGGTGTGTCCAAAGAAAAACGCGAACAGAAGGTCCGCGAACTGTTGGAGCTGGTGGGCCTGGAAGGCAAACACAAGGCCTACCCGGCGCAGCTCTCCGGTGGGCAGAAACAGCGCGTCGGCATCGCCCGCGCGCTGGTGCATGACCCGCAGATTCTGCTGTGCGACGAAGCCACTTCAGCGCTGGACCCGGAAACCACGCAATCGATCCTCGGCCTGCTGCGCGAGATCAACAAGCGCCTGGGCCTGACCATCGTGTTGATCACCCATGAGATGGCGGTGATCCGCGAGATCTGCGATCGCGTGGTCGTGCTCGAACACGGGCGCATCGTCGAGCAAGGGCCGGTCTGGGAAGTCTTCGGCAACCCGCAACACGACGTCAGCAAGACCCTGCTCGCACCGCTGCAACACGCGCTGCCGGAAGAGTTGCAACGCCGTTTGCAACCTCAGCCAGCATCGCCGGACGCCGCCGTGGTCCTGCGCTTGCAGTTCACCGGCAGCCAGCGCGACGAACCCGACCTCGCCGCCCTGTTCAGCGCCCTCGGGGGCCGCGTGCGCCTGCTGCAAGGTGGCGTGGAAAGGATTCAGGGCCATGCCCTTGGACAATTATTGCTGGCAGTAGCCGGCTCGTCTCTGGACGCCGAAGCACTTCAGAAGCGCGCCAACAACTGGGCGCAACACGTGGAGGTATTGGGCTATGTGGTTTGATCGCTTGCTGCAGGGATTTATCGACACCTTCCTGATGGTCGGCGTGTCGTCGTTGATTGCGTTGCTGGCGGGCATTCCGCTGGCGGTGATCCTGGTCACCAGTTCCAAAGGCGGCATCTACGAAGCCCCGACGCTGAACCGCGCACTGGGCGCGTTCGTGAACCTGTTCCGCTCAATCCCGTTCCTGATTCTGATGGTGGCGTTGATTCCGTTTACCCGCCTCATCGTCGGCACCACTTACGGCGTCTGGGCCGCCGTGGTGCCGCTGACCATCGCCGCCACGCCGTTCTTTGCACGTATTGCCGAAGTCAGCTTGCGCGAAGTCGACCATGGTTTGATCGAAGCCGCGCAAGCCATGGGCTGCCGGCGATGGCACATTGTCTGGCATGTGTTGCTGCCGGAAGCGCTGCCCGGGATTGTTGGCGGGTTCACCATCACCCTGGTCACCATGATCAACTCATCGGCCATGGCCGGGGCAATCGGCGCCGGTGGCTTGGGTGACATTGCGTATCGGTATGGCTATCAGCGCTTTGACAGCCAGATCATGTTGATCGTGATTGTGTTACTGGTGCTGGTGGTGGCTGCCATTCAGTTGGGTGGGGATCGGTTGGCTCGGGGGCTGAACAAGCGGTAGATCAAGCGATCGCAGCTCCGCACTGCCCCGTAGGAGCTGCCGCAGGCTGCGATCTTGGCGATATTTCGTACACAGAATTCATCAATTCCGAAGGCTTCTTCCCTTTCCTTTGCAGGACATTTCCTAGATCATTTTGCCCGCTTGCGCCTGCCAAACCCTATGACTAGTCTCGCCCCGTCACTGCTCATCAGTGACCGGGTTTAGTAGCCCGGAACAATAGGCGCATAGCAACTCCATGCTCGTGTCCGGCATTTTTTGCCGCATGCAGAATATGGTGGCTGTGCGCGGGGCGCCTTCGGGTGCACGGTTTTCCTATTGACCGGCCTACTAACCTGCGTACAGCCGCCACCCTGTTGGAGCGAGCCGGCTCCGGGTGGCGCTCCGACGATGGGCTGCGCAGCAGGCCCCGGCGCCATGGCGTATATTCGGCACATTCCACTTGCCTGCGCAGCCAACCATGAAACAAACCCCCGAAGACCTTCAGCAGATCACCGCCACCACCCTGAACCACTACAACTCGGTGGCCGAGGGTTTTCGCGAAGGTACCCGCGACCATGATGTCAGCCAGAACATCGACGCCCTGCTACGCCACATTCAGGGCGAGGCGCCGTTCGACATTCTCGACTTCGGCTGCGGCCCCGGGCGTGACCTGCAAACCTTTACCCGCATGGGGCACACCGCCATCGGGCTTGATGGCTCGGCAGAGTTTGCACGGATGGCCCGTGAAGACAGCGGTTGCGAGGTGTGGCAGCAGGACTTTCTGAAACTCGATCTGCCGGCCGGGCGTTTCGACGGGATTTTTGCCAATGCGGTGTTGTTTCACATTCCGCGCCAGGAATTGCCACGGGTACTGCGCCAGTTACACGAGACGTTGAAACCGGGTGGGGTGTTGTTCAGTTCCAATCCTCGCGGGGAGAATCAGGAAGGCTGGAACGGGCCGCGTTATGGGTCGTATCACGACCTGGCGGCTTGGCAGCAGTTGCTGAGTGAGGCGGGGTTTGTGGAGTTGGAACATTACTACCGGCCGGCGGGGCTGCCGCGCGAGCGCCAGCCTTGGTTGGCGAGTGTGTGGCGGCGTGCTGACTGACGCGAAGATCAAAAGATCGTCCGAACGCGGCCCGAACCTTCGGCAGCTCCTACAGGGATCGCGTTTCTCTGTAGGAGCTACCGCAGGTTCGGGCCGCGTTCGGACGATCTTTTATTGCCTGACCCGACGCCTTCGCGGGCAAGCCCGCTCCCACAGGGATTGTGTGAACACCAAGGATCCATTGTGGGAGCTGGCTTGCCAGCGAATAGAGCGCGCAGCGCTCGCCTTTACTGCGCCTCTTTCTTCGGCTCGCGAATCTTGTACCAGGCCACATAAAGCGCCGGCAAAAACAGCAGCGTCAGCAAGGTGGCGATGACGATCCCGCCGATCATCGCGTAGGCCATCGGCCCCCAGAACACTTCCCGGGCAATCGGGATCATGCCCATGCTGGCCGCCGCCGCCGTCAGCAGAATCGGCCGACGCCGATGCTCGGTGGCCTGCACCACCGCATCCCACGGCGTGTAGCCCTTCCGCTCGTATTCATCAATCTGCGTCACCAGGATCACCGAGTTACGAATGATGATGCCGATCAGCGCCAGAATCCCGAGGATCGCCACGAAGCCCATGGGCGTACCGGTCGGCACCAGCGCCAGGACCACGCCGATCAGGCCCAGCGGCGCCACGCTGGCCACCAGGAACATCTTCTGCACGCTGTGCAGCTGAATCATCAGGAAGGTCGCCATCAAGAACAGCATCAATGGAACGACCTTGGCAATCGGCCCTTGGGCCTTGCCACTCTCCTCCACGGTACCGCCGGTGGCGACCTTGTAGCCCGCCGGCAACTTCGCGGCAAACTCATCGATCGACGGCTTGAGGATTTTCACCAAATCCGTCGGCTGAATCGCGTCGCGGATCGCCGCCTTGATGGTGATGGTCGGCAAGCGATCACGACGCCACACCAGGGGTTGTTCAAGCTCATAGCGCACAGTGGCGAACGCCAGCAGCGGAATCGACGTGCCGTTCGGCGTGACGATCTGCAGGTTTTGCAGGGTGTCCGGCGTGCCGCGCTCGGAGTCCACCGCGCGACCGACCACGTTGATCAGATAGATATCATCATCGACCTGGGTCACGGGCGCGCCACTGACGATGCCGTTCAACAGCTCGGAGACGTCCTCGGACGACAAGCCGAGTTGCCGCGCCTTGTCCTGGGCAATGTCGATGCGCAGAACTTTGCCGGGCTCGTTCCAGTCGTAGATGATCTCGCCGATATGCGGGTTCTTGTCCAGTTCTGTGGCCAGGTCGATGGCGTGTTTACGCACCTGGTCGATGTCTTTGCCACTCACGCGGTACTGAATCGGGCGCCCCACCGGCGGCCCCATTTCCAGGGCCTGCACATAACCGCCGATACCGACGAACTCGTTGCGCAGGCGTTCGCGAAGTTTCTGCATCATGGCTTCGCGGGACTCGCCCTTACTGACAATGACCAACTGCGCGTAGAACGGATTTTGCAGTTGCTGGTCCAGTGGCAGGTAGAAACGGATCGCGCCCTGACCGATGTAGGTACTCCAGCGCACGATGTCCGGATCACCCTTGAGCGTGGCTTCGAGACGATCGACGGCCCGCCGGGTTTCGTCGAGCGAGGAGTTTTGCGGCAGGTTCAGGTCCACCAGGATTTCCGGGCGATCCGAAGACGGGAAGAACTGGTTCTGCACGAAGCGCATGCAAAACACCGAGGTCGCGAACAGCAGCACAGTAATGCCGATGGCCCACCAGCGATTGCGCATGGCCCACAGCAAGCCGCCATTGAAGGCCTTGCCGATGCGCCCCGGTTCGCCTTCGTGGGGTTTCACGTTGGTGCTCAGAATGTGCACGCCAATCACCGGCGCGAACAGCACTGCCACCACCCAGGACACCAGCATCGCGCAGGCAATTACTGCGAACAGCGTGTAGGTGTACTCACCCGCCGAACTGGCGTTCAGGCCGATCGGCACGAAACCCGCCACCGTCACCAACGTGCCGGTAAGCATCGGGAACGCCGTGGAGGTGTAGGCAAAGGTGGCCGCCTGCTCCTTGGTCTCGCCCATTTCCAGGCGCGTGACCATCATTTCCACGGTGATCATCGCATCGTCCACCAGCAGGCCGAGGGCAATGATCAACGCGCCGAGGGAGATCCGCTGCATGGTGATGCCGCTGTATTCCATGAACACGAAGACCATGGCCAGCACCAGTGGAATCGAGCACGCCACCACCAGTCCGGCGCGCACGCCAAGGCTGACGAAGCTCACCAGCAATACAATCACCACCGCCTCGAACAGGGCGCTGGTAAAACCGCCCACCGCTTCTTCCACCACCACGGCTTGATCGGAAACGTTGAAGATGCCGACGCCGACGGGCAGGTCTGCGGTCAACTGTTCGATACGCGCATGCAGGGCCTTGCCGAACGCCTGGACGTTGCCACCGGTCTGCATGGCAATCGCCAGGCCAATGGCCTGTTTGCCGTTGAAGCGAAATTCCGGCGAGGCCGGGTCGACGTATCCGCGGCTGATTTCAGCGATATCGGCCAGACGATAGAAGCGATCGTTGAGCTTGAGGTTGACCTCGGCCAGGTCTTTCTCCGAGGCGAACTGCCCGGAGGTGCGCACCGAAATGCGCTCCGGCCCGGCCTCGATGACCCCCGCCGGCGTCACCGCGTTCTGCGATTGCAGGCTCTGAATTACCTGGCGCTGATCGATGCCCAGCGCTGCCAATTTGCGCGTGGAGAAGTTCAGGTACAGCACTTCGTCCTGCTGGCCGACCATCTCGATCTTGCCCAGCCCCGGAATGCCGCGAATCTCCATGCGCGCCTGTTCGACGTAGTCGCGCAACTGGCGCATGGTCAGGCCGTCGGCGGTGAAGGCATAGATCGAACCAAACACGTCACCGAACTCGTCGTTGAACCCAGGGCCTTGCATGCCCTGGGGAAACTGACCGCGGATGTCGTTGATCTTCTTGCGCACCTGGTACCAGATTTCCGGGATGTCCTTGGCCTGGGTGGTGTCGCGCAGGTACACGTACACCGTTGATTCGCCGGGGCGCGTGTAGCTTTTCACATAGTCGAGGGAGTCGAGTTCTTCGAGTTTTTTCTCGATGCGGTCGGTGATCTGCTTGAGGGTTTCCTCCTGCGTCGCGCCCGGCCATTTGCTCTGGATCACCATGGTCTTGATGGTGAACGAGGGGTCTTCTTCACGCCCCAGGTTGAAGTACGAGAACACACCCATCAGCAAAGCGACGAACATCAGATACCAGATGAACGACTGATGCTTGAGGGCCCATTCCGAGAGGTTGAAAGGCCCTTTCATTGACTGTCCTCGTCGAATTTCACTTTCTGCCCCGGCTTGAGGCTGTTCACACCGGCCGTGACCACACGCTCGCCGTTTTTCACCCCGTCAGCCAGTACCACGGTACTGTCGGTGCGGCTGATGACGGTGACGTCCCGTGGCGCGACGGTTTTGTTCTGTGGATCAATCAGCCAGATGCGTGGCTTGCCATCGACCTCCTGCAATGCGGTGAGCGGCAGTTCGATGCGCGGCTTGATGGCCGAGCTGAGCGTGACGCTGATGGCCGTGCCCAGACGGAAACCCGGTGGTGTTTCGGCCAGGGTCAGGCGCGCGCGACGGGTGCGCGTGGCACTTTGTGCCTGGGGTTCGATTTCACGGATGATCGCCGTGGTGTTGGTGTTCGGGTCGAGTTGCGCGGCGACCAGGAACACCACGTCACTGGGCAGTTGATCGACCAGGGTATTAGGTAGATCGATCACCGCTTCCTTGATGTCCGGCTGTGCGAGTGTCACCACTTGCTGACCGGCCGATACCACTTGGCCGGCTTCGGCGTTCCACGCGGTAACCACCGCTTTGTGGTCCGCTCGCAACTCGGTGTAGCCGAGTTGATCCTTGCTCTGGTCGACTGCCGCGCGGGCCTGGTCGAGGGAAGCCTGGGTGGTTTTCAAGTCGGTGTTGGCTTCGTCCAGTTGCGCCTGCGCCCCTACGCCGCGGTCAAACAGCGCTTGCTGACGCAGGGCAGTGGCCTTGGCATTGATGAATTGCGCCTGGATCTTCGCCAGGTCGCCCTGGGCCGATCTCAGCTGGTTTTGCTGGTCGGACGGATCGAGGGTGGCCAGCAACGTATCTTTCTCGACCTCCGCGCCGACATCGACGTTACGGCTGGCGATGCGCCCGCCGACGCGGAAGCCGGTATTGCTTTCGTAGCGTGCCTGAATGCTCCCGGCGAAACGACCCAGGTCCTCTTCGCTCAATGTCTCGACCTTGATCGACAGCACCGGGCGAACCGGCTCCGGCGGCGGTTCTTTTTTCGAACAGGCGCTCAGCACCAGTGCGATGGACAACGCCCATAAAGGCCTCATGGCTTGGCTTCCCACGTCAAATCCTTGTAAGTGTTTTCGGCAATCTCGACTTCCATGCCCGGGTGCAGCAACTGTCCGCCGGCGACGATGACTTTCTCGCCACCGTCCAGCCCGCCGCTGATGATCACCTTGCCCGTCAGGTAACGACCCACCGTGACGTTATGCAGCTGCGCCTGGCCCTTGTCATCGACGATCCAGACCGCGGGGTCACTGATGTTCTTGGTCAGCGCCGACCAAGGCAGCTCGATGACCGACTTGCCCGATCCGCGGGCCGTTGCGCTGACCACCGAGCCCAGTTCCATGCCGGCCGGAACGCTATTGAGGCCGACCTTGACCTGCACGGTACCGGACTGCGCCGACACCGAAGGGGTGACTTCACGCACGGTACCGGTGGTCTTGATGGCCGGGTTATCGAGCAGGCTGAGGGTGATGGTCTGGTCCTTCGGCTTCTCGGCCAGCAGGGCTTCATAGACATTGAACACAGCATCGCGATCGCCATCGCGGGCCAGGCTGAACACTGGCATCGTCGCCTGCACCACTTGGCCGACTTCGGCCTGGCGCGCGGTGATGATGCCGGGGGCGTCGGCCACCAGCGCGGTGTAGCTCAGTTGGTCCTTGGCATTGGCGAGTTGCGCCTGGGCGGCGCTCAGGGCGCTTTGGCTGCTGCGCAGGGCGGCCTGGGCCGAGTCGTATTCGCTCTGGCTGGTGTAGCCCTTGGGCAGAAGTTTCTGCTGGCGCACGAACGCCGCGGCGCTCTGTTTGACCCGCGCCTGCTCGGCGACCACTTGCGCCTGGGCCGAATCGACGCTGGTTTGCAAATCCTTGGGGTCGAGCCGGGCCAGCACTTGCTTGGCCGTTACCCGATCACCGACATCCACCGAACGCTGGATGATCTTGCCGCCGACGCGAAAGGACAGCTCAGTCTGAACCCGCGCCTGGATGTCACCCGTCAGGGTGATCGGGGCCGCATAATCCGCCGGTTTTACCTCTTGGACGAACACCCTCGGCAGGTATTCCGCCGTCGGTTTTTCCTTGTCGCAAGCAGTCAGCAGGGTGACAACGCTCAAGGCCATTACACTTTTCAATCCGGGGACCCGCATGCAAACTCCTTGGCCTTTTTTAAACAACACGACAGAGAGCTTAGAACAGGCGTCCAACCTTGCACACCGCTCTTTTAAAAAGAAAAAATCGCCTTGCCCCCGGTCGAAAACACTTGCGCTAGACGCCTTCGCGTGTCGGACAATAGGACCCGGTCGCCTTCGTTCCAGGTACTTACATGCTCAAGACCCTCGCGGTAGCCAATTACCGCTCGATCAACAAACTGATGATCCCGCTGGGCCGGCTGAACCTCATCACCGGCCCCAACGGCAGTGGCAAATCCAACCTCTACCGTGCATTGCGCCTGCTCGCGGAAACCGCGCAGGGTGGCGTGGTCAACGCCCTGGCGCGCGAGGGCGGCCTGGATTCGACCTTCTGGGCCGGGCCGGAACACATCAGCCGACGCATGCGCAACGGGGAAGTCCCGGTCGAGGCCACGGTGCGTCAGGGGGTCAAGCGTTTACGGCTGGGGTTTGCCGGTGAAGACTTCGGCTATTCAATCAGCCTCGGCCTGCCCGACTCCAATGGCCATTTCATGCTGCCCGGGCATAGCACGCCCACCCCGTCGCGTTTCAGCCTCGATCCGCAAATCAAGCGCGAGTGCCTCTGGGCCGGGCCTTTTTATCGTCCGGCGAGTCTGCTGGTGGACCGCGAAGGCCCGATGATCCGCGCCCGGGACAACCGCAGGTGGGACGTGCTGGCGCAGCACACACCGACGTTCGACAGCCTGTTCGATCAGGTCGGCAGTCTGCGCACATCGCCCGAGGTGCTGGAAATGCGCGAATTCATTCGCCGCTGGCGCTTTTACGATCACTTTCGCAGCGACGCCGACGCGCCGGTCCGCCAGCCGCAACTGGGCACGCGCACGCCGGTGCTGCATCACGACGGACGCGACCTGGCCGCCGCCCTGCAAACCATCATCGAAATCGGCGACCCCGAGGCACTGCAGGCCGCGATCAGCGATGCCTTCCCAGGCGCACGGCTGCACATTGAGCCGCTGGCCGGTGGACGCTTTGCCATCGAGTTCTATCAGGAGGGCCTGCTGCGGCCGCTTTCGGCGGCGGAGCTGTCGGACGGAACCTTGCGCTATCTGCTGTTGGTCGCGGCCTTGCTGACGCCGCGCCCGCCGACGCTGATGGTGCTCAACGAACCGGAAACCAGCCTGCACCCGGACCTGCTGCCGGCACTGGCACGCCTGATCATCCGCGCATCGCAGGAGTGCCAGGTGTGGGTGGTGTCCCATGCGCGACGGTTGATTTCAGCCTTGCAGGAAGACGATGAATGCAACTGCATCGTGCTGGAGAAGAATCTGGGGCAGACCGGGATTGTCGGGCAAAAAGTGCTGGATGAGCCGGCGTGGTATTGGCCGGATTGAATCCTGCAGTTTGCCGGGATATCGGAAGACGACTATTTTCCCTTGCCCCGTAGGAAGGATCTTTTTTTCGAAATACACCTCCAAGGACGAAGCACATTTGGCCAGACTCCCGGCCGGGCAATCACAAGGACGCGAAAATGACAGACTCAAAAGTGCCGCAACCGCTTGAACCGCAGGACATGCTGAAGTGGTTGGTAGCGTTGCGCAGGGCGCTGGAGGCCAGGGTGGCCTGAAGCAAAGGATCGCAGCCTGCGGCAGCTCCTACGGGATGAACGTATTCCCCTGTAGCAGCTGCCGCAGGCTGCGATCTTTTCGGCCCATAAAAAAACGCCGACGCTGTATCAGCCGTCGGCGTTTGAAACCTTACAGCGTTGACCGGGCGAATCAGAACGCCGGCAGTACCGCGCCGCTGTATTTCTGCTCGATGAAGGCTTTCACTTCCGGACTGGTCAGGGCCTTGGCCAGTTTCTGGATGGCGACGCTGTCCTTGTTGTCCGGACGGGCAACCAGGAAGTTCACGTAAGGCGAATCGGAACCTTCGATCACCAGGGCGTCTTTAGCCGGGTTCAGACCCGCTTCCAGCGCGTAGTTGGTGTTGATCATGTCCAGATCGACCTGATCCAGCACGCGCGGCAGCATGGCCGATTCGAGTTCCTTGAACTTGAAGTTGTGCGGGTTCTTGGCGATGTCTTTCGGCGTGGCCAGGGCGTTTTTCGGGTCTTTCAGTTCGATCAGGCCAGCCTTCTGCAGCAGGATCAGGGCGCGGCCGCTGTTGCTGCCTTCGTTCGGGATAGCGATGGTCGCGCCGTCTTTCAGCTCGGCCAGGGTTTTGACTTTCTTCGAGTAGCCGCCGAAGGGTTCAACGTGTACACCGATGACGGTGACCAGATTGGTGCCTTTGCCTTCGTTGAAGGATTTCAGGTACGGCAGGGTCTGGAAGTAGTTGGCGTCCAGACGCTTCTGATCGACCTGCACGTTCGGCTGAACGTAGTCGGTGAAGACTTTGATTTCCAGGTCCACGCCTTCTTTGGCGAGGGTTGGCTTGATCAGTTCGAGAATCTCGGCGTGTGGAACCGGGGTTGCCGCCACTACCAATTTTTCGCCCGCCTGGGCCAGGCCCGCGGTGAGGGCAGCCGCCAGTGCGGTGAACAACAGAACCTTTTTCATGCAGTGTCCTTAACGAAAATCACAGTCGCTTGTGGCGACGGCTTGAATGGGGGTGCCAGTGAAGTGCTATCGCTGGCGTGAAGCGGACAATACCGGGATTTTTTATTCCCGAACAATAACCTTTATTCAGCTTCATATTCCATTTTGTTCATATAGCCCCTACCCGCACGCACCTCTCCGCTCTCTGTAGGAGCGAGCATGCTCGCGAGGAACGCCAGGACAACCCGGGGCCTCAGGCAGCCAGCGTTATCGTTGACGACCATCGCGAGCATGCTCGCTCCTACAGGTGCAGAGTGGTTTTCAGAAGCTGCTTCAGGGCAGCCTGTTCAGCAGCAGAACCCTGGCTGAGGATGAATGTGAGCTGTTGCTCAATCTGCGCCAGAGGCGCAGGCACCTGCGGCAGGTTCAAATGCTCCGGCAGGATTTCGTCACCCGTACTCACCAACAGCGCAAAGTGAATGATGTTCTCCAGCTCCCGGGTGTTGCCCGGCCAGCTGTGGCGTTCCAGCACGCGCTGCGCCGCCTCGCTGATAAACGGCACCGGCAGTTCCAGGCGCTGGCTGTAGATGCCGAGGAAGTATTCGGCCAACGACAGGATATCGCCCGTGCGTTCACGCAACGCCGGCAATTCAAGCTGCCCTTCGCTCAGGTAGTGATACAGACGCTCATGAAACTTGCCGGCCGCAACAGCCTGGGCCAGGTCGATGCTGGTGGCCGCCACCAGTCGCACGTCCACCGGGCTGGGCTGCGGCGCGCCGACCCGGGTGACTTCGTGGTTTTCCAGGGCGGCGAGCAACTTGATCTGAATCGGCAACGGCAGGTCGCCGATTTCATCCAGGTACAAGGTGCCGCCATTGGCCGAGCCGAACCAGCCCGCGCGACTGCTGGCCGATCCGCTGTAGCTGCCCGCCGCGTAGCCAAACAGTTCGGCGTCGGCGTAGGTCGGACTGATCGCACCGCAGTTGACCGACACGAACAATCCGCCACGATCGCTGGCGCGATGGATATGCCGCGCCAGCAATTCCTTGCCGGTCCCGGTTTCGCCGCGGATCAAAACCGAGATCGAGCGGGTGGCCAGTTGCTCGAGGTCCTCGCGCAACTGCCGGGAACGCGGGTCGACGAACACCAGTGCCTTGGCGCGGATGCTCAGGGGGCTTTTTTCAGCATCGGGAAAGGTCAGCAGCGGCTGACCGAAGGTTTCAAAGCTCATGGCAGACTCCCGCCCAATACCGCCGGGGCGGGGGCGTTAAAACTAAAGAAAGTTCAGGCGCGTCGCAGGGCGTGATGTTCCATGCGGTTTTGCAGTCGATAGAGAAAGGCAAAGCCCTGCTCCCAGCGCTGATGACCGGACTTCACATTGATGTGCCCCGCCCCCGCCAGAATCCCCGCCTCGGCGCCCCAGTTACGCGCCAGCTCCAGGGCCCGCGGCGCACTGACGGCACTGTCATTGTCGGAACTGACGACCTGGCTCGGGAACGGCAGCAGGTCGGTCGGAATTGGCGCGAAGTTGCGCAAGGCCGGCGCACAGGCCGGGCGCTCGACGTCAGCCGGTGCTACCAGCAAGGCGCCGCGCACCTGACGCAGAAGCTGCACGGGCGCCGTCGCCGCCCAATGCGCGACGGTGATGCAACCCAGGCTGTGGGCGATGAGGATCACTGGCGTGCTGTCGGCACTGACCGCCTCGGCCAGCGCCGCAACCCAGTCTTCGCGACGCGGAGTCACCCAGTCGGCCTGCTCGACCCGCGCGCTGTTCGGCAGGCTGTTCTGCCAGTGGCTTTGCCAATGATCTTCTGGCGATCCTTGCCAGCCCGGCACAATCAGATAGCGAATGGATTCGTTGCGCATGGGGGAAGCTCTCCTGCTGCGTGTCTGTTCCTGAAGGAGTATAGGGAGGCGAGTTATATTCGTTAAGGAATAAGAAGCTATTTATTAAGATCTATATCGAATATAAAAAAGTGGCTGTAGGAGCTGGCTTGCCAGCGATAGGGCCCGGACATTCAACATCTGCGCTGACTGTTCCTCCGCCATCGCTGGCAAGCCAGCTCCTACAGGATTGCGTTTGCGGGAAAAAAAAGAGGCCGCACCCTGCCAAGGAGACGGCCCCGGAAAATCGACATTCGTTCAGCGCGCAGTGATCACCGACAGCTTGGTAATGCCTGCCCGCTCGATCGACGCCATGGCTCGCGCCACTTCGCCGTAATTCACTCCATCGTCCGCCTGCAGCTGCACGCGCACCTCGGGGTCCTTGGCCTTAGCCGCCTGGAGATTGAACTCCAACAAGTCCGGCTGGATTTCATCCTTGTTGATAAACAGCTTGCCGCTGCCGTCGATGCTTACCACCAACGGGTCCTTCTGCTCCACCGGGGCGACGGCCTCGGTCTTGGGCAGGTTGATCGGAATCGCGTTGGTCAACAGCGGTGCGGTGACGATAAACACCACCAGCAACACCAGCATCACGTCCACCAGCGGTGTGACGTTGATCTCGCTCAGTACCTCATCACTGTCTTGCGTGGAGAAGGCCATATCAGGACGCCTCCTTCACTTTTTGCGCCGAGCCATGAGCCGTCGCCTTGTGTGCCGTCGGGTGGATCAGCACGCGGAAGGCGCTCTTCTGCGCCAGGCTGTAGAAGTCATGGGCGAAGTCATCCAGGTCCGCCGCCGTCAGTTTCAACCGACGCAAAAAGTAGTTGTAAACCAGCACCGCCGGCACCGCGACGGCGATCCCTACGCCCGTCGCAACCAGTGCCGCGCCAATCGGCCCGGCCACGGTTTCCAGGCTGGCCGAGCCCGCCGCGCTGATGCCCTTCAAGGCCTCCATGATTCCCCACACCGTGCCGAACAAACCAATGAACGGCGACGTACTACCAATGCTGGCGACCACTGCCAACCCCGTCTCCAGCGATCGACGCTCGCGTACGATCTGCTGGCGCAAGGCCCGCTCCAGACGGTCCTGATGGTTGATCGCCTGGCTCAGGTCAGCCGCCTGTGGCGCCTCGCCTACCTGGATCGCCGCATAACCGGCCTGGGCCACACGGGCCGCAGCGCCGGGATGGGTCTCGCTCAACTCGGCCGCCGAATCGAGGCTCGACGCCGCCCAGAACTGTTTATGGAATCGGCGATCCTGCGCCTTGAGGCGACCGAACTGCACACCCTTGAGCAATGCCAGCCCCCAGGTGGCGACGGAAAAAACCACCAGCAGCCAGATCACCGCGCTTTCAATGGATTGGAGTGGAGATGCCAGTAACGTCATGGTGTATTCCTCGTGTAAACGTTTCGCGCGAATTTGGTTTCGGTTTAATGAATCTTGAAATCGATGGGCACGCTGACCCAACCATCCTGGGCGACATCACCTTGCTTGGCCGGCACGAAACTCCAGCGCTTCACTGCATTAAGGGCGGCCTCGTCGAGTGCATCGCGTCCGCTGCTTTTCTGCAGCTGAATCTCCCCCGGCTTGCCGCTGGCCAGCACATGCACCCGCAGTAACACCGTGCCTTCCCAGCCGCGACGCTGGGCCAGCGACGGGTATTCCGGGGCCGGGTTTTTCAGGTACCCGGCGTTGGCCGAGGCCGGTGTCACAGGGGCCGGCGCCGGTGGAGCGGGCGGTGCCGGAGCCGCAACCGGCGCTGCCGGTTTTGGCGGTGCCGGAGGTTGCTCGACCACCTTGGGCGCCGGTTTCACAATCGGCTTGGCCACCGGTTTTGGCTTAGGCAGCGGTTTCGGGGGTGGCGGCTTCACCGCCAACTCGTCCTCCACCGGCGGTGGTGGTTCCACCACGGGCGGCGCGGGTTGTGGTGGCGGTGGTTCGACCACTGCTGGCGCCGGGCGCGAAAACTCGATGGTCATGGGCGGAATTTCCGGCGGCACAATCGGCAGCGCCTGGACCGGCTGCTGATTGACCCAGTAGATCACCGCGCCATGCAGCAACAGCGCCACCACACCCAGCAGGAGGGTTTCCCGCCGGCTGAGAATGCCCTTGGGCACACGCTGCAAGCGCAACTGCCCCAAGGGCAGGCGGTGCGGTCGGCCGAGGTCGACCAACGCACCTCCCGGTGCCTGGCGCCACAGCACCTCGTGTGCACTGGCGGTCTGGACATTGCCCATTGTTTAACTCCCTGCGGTCTCTTTGCGGATAACCCGAAACATCGTGCTGAACATCCCCCGACGACATCTCGCTGGAAGAATCATTGGCCGAAACACTTAGCTCTTAAAGTAATGTTTGTTTGTTTAATTAGACCTAAATCGCATAACAAAACTTTATGTTTCTCGCCAGCCCCCGCCGTTCAAGGGGTCTGGCGTCAAGTCATAAACGCGATGCCTTGGCTGCATGGAAAATATCCACCGAAGGCATGGATTTCGCTGTCAGAAGTCATACCGCCCGGTCACACCCAAAGTCCGCGGCGCGCCGAGCAGGCCTTCGTAGCCACCGTTGGCAGCGGTCCACAGCGTCGTGTAGTAGGTTTTATCGAAGGCGTTTTTCAGCCACAGCGAAACATCCCACTGACCCTGGTTAAAGTCGCCGCGCAAGCCGGTGGAGAAATTGACCACGGCGTAGCTCGGGATCTGGCCGTAGTCGGAATCCTCCACGGTGCCCACGGCTTTGGAGCGGAACGCATAGCTGGCGGTGACGTACTCTTCGAAGCCGTTGCTCAGGTTCCATTTGTATTCGCCGTTGGCGTTGCCGATCCATTTCGATGCGCCGACCACCTGGTGTCCGGAGAGGTCGCAGGACGCTGGTGCTCCCGGGCTCAGGCCGATTTCCGGCGGGCACGGCGCATCCTTGTACGAGAGGTAGCTGACATCGTTGTAGGAGCCGTTGACGTTCAGCGTCAGCCCGCGCAACGGGATCAGGGTGCTTTCGAACTCCACGCCCCGTGAGCGCACGGAACCGGCGTTGGTCAGGTACTGCACGCGGTTGGCTTCGTCGTAGGCATTGGTCTGGTAGCCGTTGACCTGGGTCCAGAAAACGTTGGCATTGAGCTGCAGGCGTCGATCCCACAGGGTGCTCTTGAACCCGAGTTCGGCGTTGTTGGCGCGCTCGGTGCCGATCAGCAGTGAATCGGCGCCAGCCACCGGGGCCGTACCCACCGCCAGGTTGACCCCGCCGGATTTTTCGCCGTGGGACAGGGTGGCGTAAGTGAGCAGATCCTCGTTGACGTGGTAGCTGAGGTTCAACAAACCGGATGGACTGGAGCTGTACTGGTTCAGGTCGCCCGAGTCATAGGCGCCGGCACGACCGCGTCTTACCGTGGCTGCCGCGCCCGCTACTGCCGCCCCGCCCACAGGTGCATCGCGGGTGACCCAGGCGCTCTTTTCCTCATAGGTGCCGCGCACGCCGGCGGTGAAATCCAGGCGTTCGGTGAGGTGCCAGGTACCCTGGGCGAACAACGCGAAGCTGTCGGTCTTGATGTGGCCGTCACCGATGCTCGCGACGTTGGCCAGGGCGCCGGTCGGCGTGCCGCTCCAGATGTCCGCTTGCGGACCGTAGTAGGTGAACGACTTGTTATCCAGATCGGAGCCGAAGTAGTAGGCACCCACCACATAATCGAAGAACCCGCCCGAGGGTGAGGCCAGACGAAATTCCTGGGAGTACTGCTTGTCCTCCACCGAGACCCCAGCGTTGTTGTAGGCCGAGACGTTCAGCCCGTCGTCGTTGCGCGGGGTGAAATTCCACCAGCGGTAGGAGCTGACCGAGGTCAGGGTGAAGTCATTGTCCAGCGCCCAGTTGGCTTCGACCGACGTGCCGCCCTGATGCACGGTGACCTGCTGGTCGGTGTTCAGGTTGACTTTGCGATGGGTACCGTCGACCAGCGTGGCGCCTGCTGCCGTGGCGCGGGCCTGGTAAAGGTTAGTGCCATTGATGGTCGGGCCGGTGCTGTACAACACCCGGGTGCCGGCGCTGGAATCTTCTTCGTTGTAATCGCCGATCCAGCGCAGGTTGAACGACTCGTTGGGTTTGTACAGCAACTGGCCACGGAAGCCATCGCGCGAGCCGCCATTCAAGTCATGGCCGTCGTATTCGTTTTTGATATCGCCATCGCTGCGGCTGCGGTAGGCAGAAAAACGCCCCGCCAGCTCATCGTTCAATGGCCCGGAAATGGTGCCCTTGGTCTGGAAGAAACCATCTTCGCCAACCGATGTTTCGATGCTGCGCTCAGGGGTAAAAGTCGGCGCGCGGGTGCTGATGTTGATGACCCCAGCAGTGGTGTTCTTGCCGAACAAGGTACCCTGAGGTCCACGCAGTACTTCAAGCTGTTCGATGTCCATCAGGTCGAACACGGCCATGCCCGGCCGGCCGAGGTAAACGTTGTCGATGTACAGGCCGACGCTGCCTTCCAGACCATCGCTGGCCGGGTTATTGCCCAGTCCGCGGATCGACACGCTGGACTGGCGCGCATGCATGTAAGCGACATTGACGCTGGGCACCAGTTGCTGCAAATCCTGGATGCGATAGACACGCTGGGTTTCCAGGGTCTGCCCGCTGACCACGCTCATGGGCGTCGGTACATCCTGCGAGCTTTCTTCGCGGCGGCGGGTGGTGACGGTCACGGTTTCCAGTTGCGAGCTGTCCGCCGCCGCGTGCTTTGTCGGGGTAGTTTCAGGGGTGGCGCTGTCGGCGGCAAAGCCCTGGGTCCAGCTGGCGCTACCGGCCAGCAGCAGGGCCAGAGGGAGGCGCTTGAGCCGTTGTGGAGACGAGGTTGGGGCGAGGTGCAACGGACTCATAAGGCGGTTTTCCCGATCAGAAAGTTCTTTATTGCTTGAAAGGCCGCCTTCGCGGGCAAGCCCGCTCCTACACTGGAATGCGTCCCCCTGCAGGAGCGGGCTTGCCCGCGATGGCGTCAGGTCAGACGCCGCCGATATCCGGCCCTTTCACCGTCTGGCCACGCTGCCCGTGCACGCCCACCGGCACTTCGCCCTTGAGCGTTACCCGGCGCACGATGCGGTCCTGGGTGCCGTAGTCATCCACCGCGTAATGCTGGGTGGAGCGGTTGTCCCAGATCGCCACGTCACCGGCCTGCCACCGCCAGCGCACGATGTTTTCCTGGCGGATCACGTGGCTCTGCAGCAGCCCGAACAGGTGCGCCGAATCGGCCTGGGAATAGCCTTTGATGCGCTTGACGAAATGCCCCAGCAGCAAGCTTTTCTCGCCGCTGATCGGGTGTACGCGGACCACCGGATGCTCGGTTTCATAGACGGTCGACGTGAAGACTTTGCGATAGCGCTCCAGCTTTTCCGCCGAGACATCAGGCTTGGCGCCGGCGTAGTCGTATTCGTTGCTGTGCACCGCCACCAGCTTGTCGGCCAGCTCACGCAGTTCCGCCGACAGGCCGCTGTACGCAGTCGCGGTGTTCGCCCAGAGGGTGTCGCCGCCGAACGCCGGGGCCACCACCGAACGCAGGATCGACGCCTTCGGATAGGCTTCGACGAAGGTCACATCGGTGTGCCAGGAGCTGGCGCGCTGGCCTTCAGCGCCATCCAGTTCGAGCAGAAAACGCGTGCCTTCACGCACCGGCACAGTCGGGTGCGCCACTGGCTCGCCGAGCAGATGAGCGAAGGCTTCCTGGCGCTGATCGTCGAGCTGGGTCTGCTCGCGGAAGAAGATCACTTTGTATTGCAGCAGCGCCTGCTGGATGGCTTCGACCGTGGCGGCATCGAGCTCGCCAGAGAGTTGCACGCCACGAATCTCGGCACCGATACGACCGGCCACCGGATGGATTTCAAGCGCGTGAACAGCGGGTTTTTCAGCGAAAGCGACATTGCTCATGGGTAGACCCTCATCGGACTGCTTGCGGTTGACCGACCGCGAAACACTGCTCTATCTATATTCTATTTAGATCTAATAGATATCTACATGCTTCGTTGACGGAATAAGAGGTTGCATTTAAAACCTCAGTCAACCCTCGTCGCAAATGCCTTCGAGCTATTTTTAGGATGCCGGAAAAGCATATGGATCTTCGCCAGTTGCGTTACTTCATCGCCCTCGACGAACACCGCAGTTTCGTGCGCGCCGCCGAGGCCATGGGCATCACCCAGCCCGCCTTCAGCCGCAGTATCCAGGGGCTTGAGCAGGAGTTCGGCTGCGTCCTGGTCGACCGTGGCAACAAGGACCTGCGCCCTACCCCCGAAGGCCTCGTGGTGCTGCAACATGCCCGCAGCCTGGTCCAGGGCGCGGCCATGCTCAGTGCCGAAGTGACGCAGATGAGCAAGCTCGATGCCGGTGAGTTGCGCTTCGGTTGCGGCCCGGCGCCAGCGGTGAAACTGGTGCCCGACGCGGTGGCGCAATTCATCAACGCCCACCCGAAAGTACGCACCTGCTTCGAAGTGGATAACTGGGAAAAGCTCAGCCGCGCCCTGAGTCGTGAGGAGATCGAATTCTTCATCGCCGACATCCGCCATTTCGAGACTGACCCGAACTTCCAGACCCAGGCCCTGACGCCCAAGCGCGGGGTGTTTTTCTGCCGGCCGGGGCATCCGCTGCTGGCCAAGGAGAGCCTGTCGACCAACGACATGTTCGATTACCCGCTGGCGACCACGATGATCCCGCCCGGCATTCGCAAACTGCTGGCGAACCTCAGTGGCCGGGTGGATTTTTCCCCGAGCATCGAGACCGAACATTTTCCGGCGCTGGTGAAGGTGGTGTTGCAATCCAACGCCATTGGCGTGGGCACGGAAGAGGCGTTTATCGAGGACATTGCCCAGGGCTCGCTGGTGTTGCTGCACTGGCGCAATTTGCCGCAAAACATCGAGAGCATGAATGCACGGTGCGGGATTGTCAGCCGCACGGGGTTTCGGTTGTCGCCGGCGGCGCGGGCGATGATCGAGACGTTGGTGGCGGTGGACAAGCAGCAGATCGCCGTTGCTGTTTAGAAGATCAAAAGATCGCAGCCTGCGGCAGCTCCTACACCGATCCCTGTAGGAGCTGCCGCAGGCTGCGATCTTTTAACGCTTAAATCCCGGCAGCCACCAACCCCGGCGCCACCCATTCCGTCACCTTGAACGACTTGCGAATCAACTTCTGCTGCGAAGCCAGGTCCACCGCATCCTGCAACTTGCCAAGAAACACTGGATCAAGCGTCGACGGGAACACTTCGCTCAATTTCTGATCCTTCAAATCCTGAGTCAAAATCACCGGTGGATAACTCGCCAACCCCGACACCAACTGGATGTACGCTTCCTTGTTGCTGTCCTGGGTCAACCATGCAACGGCCTGCTCCTGCGCCTGGAGTAGCTTGGCAACCACCTCTGGATGTTCGTCGACGAACTTGCCGTTACCGATCAAAACCGCCTGTACACTCCCGGCGCCACCCAGGTCCTTGGTGTTCAGCGGCAACTCAGCCAGGCCCTTGGCTTCTAAAGACGTCAGCGCGGAACCGCTCCAGGACGCATCGATCTGTTTCGCCGCCAACGCCGCGATGGCCGCGTTGAAATCAAGATTGATGACTTTCACGTCCTTCTCGCTCAACCCTTGGCTGGCCAACGCTGCATCGAAAGACAACTGGCTGGCGGTACCGCGAAAGATCGCCACGCGCTTGCCCTTGAGGTCCTGCAAGGTCTTGATCCCCGAACCCGGCACCACGCCGAGGTAATGCTTGATGCCCCGCGCCGAGGCACTGAGCAACCGCGTATCCAGGCCGTTGGACTTGCCAATGATCGCCGCCAGATCACCGAGGTAAGCCAGGTCCACCTGACCGTTGGCAAACGCCTCGTTGATCACGGGACCTGCGCCCTTGAAGTAATTCCACTGGATCTTGATGCCCTGGTCGGCGAAGGCCTTCTCGAAGATCTGCTGGTCGCGCAGCACGTCCGTTATTCCGCCGCCACTGTGCTGGCTGCCGGCACTGAGATCGGGCACGGCGATGCGGATTTCCTTGAGTTCGGCGGCGTTGGCCGTGAACACCAGAAAACCCGCGAGAGCCGGTGCGGCAAACCGATTGATGAGGCGTTTGAAAGGAAGGTTCATGGGTGCGGCTCCTTGAGGCAACGGGCGTTGAGGAGCTGAAAGTAGGCTGAACGTTGACCAACACTTAAATACTATAAATTCACATTTTTAGATCATAAAGATCTAAACCAACACTGCCGGGGCTCCCGCTAGGGCATGCCTTCGCAGCATCAAAAATATTCGCGCAATGCATTGGATGCAGTGGCTCAAGCAGGCCTTAAATGGCTTCTCTTATCTCTCAATAGTATTGATTTGAATTTTTATAGATCGATTTAGCATAAATCTACCCCTGTGGGAGAGCAGGCTCGCTCCTACAGGAAAAAGAGCAGCAATCCGACAACGGAGGTCGCCCATGGCCCGTGTTTCCCTACTCAGTCTGCCGCTGGCCGTGCCCCCGCTCAAGGGACGTCGGCTTTGGCCAACGCTAAGCCAAAGGCTCTTGCCCTGGCTGTTACCCATCGCCCTTTTTACTCTCTGGTGGCTCGCCAGCCGTTATCACTGGATGAGCGAACAAATCCTGCCAGCGCCCTCACTGGTCTGGAACAGCGCCGTGGAACTGTCTCAAGGCGAGCTCTGGAGTCACTTGTGGATAAGTCTGCAACGCCTGTTCTGGGGGTTGTTGGCCGGTATCGGCGCAGGAGCGCTATTGGGTGCCGCGTTAGGTTTCAGCCCTCGTCTGGAGCGCCTGATTTTTCCGACATTCGCCGGGCTTGCGCAGGTGCCGACCCTGGCCTGGATTCCACTGTTCATGGTGTTTTTCGGCATCGGCGAAGTGCTGAAACTGGTGGTATTGATCAAGGCCATTGTGGTGCCCGTAACCCTGCACACCCTGGTCGGCGTGCGCGATGCGCAACCAAAACTCCGTGAGGCAGCCTCCGTGTTGCGCTTGCCGGCGCACCTATTGATCCGTCGCCTGGTACTGCCGGCCGCTCTGCCGGCGTTCATGGCCGGCGTACGCCTCGCGCTGGCCGCCGGATGGACGTCATTGCTCGCCGTGGAGTTGCTCGCCTCCAGTGAAGGCATCGGCTACCTGATGGTCTGGGCGCGCCAGTTATTCATGCTCGACATTGTCTTCGTCTGCATCGTGGTGATTGGCGTGGTCGGCGTGGCGATGGATCGCGGCATCGGCCTGCTGGACAAGTACCTGGTGCACTGGCCACACCCGGCCACCGCCGAGATCCGTCGCGGGCCGCGCTATCAGGGTTGGCAACGGCTGCAACCGTGGTTGCTGCCATTGGCGGTATTGGCGTTGTGGCAGCTGACCACGGAGCAACAGTGGATCGACCCGAATATTCTGGTCACCCCCCAAGCTGTGCTGCTCACCACCTGGAGCGGTTTGCTTGATGGCAGCTTGCTCGGCGGCATGGCCCTGAGCCTGGGCCGCGCCCTCGGCGGCCTGTTGCTCGGTGGCGCACTTGGCTTTGCCCTCGGCTTGTTGCTGGGCTTGTCGCGCAGCAGCGAACGTTTACTCGGGCCGACCCTTGCCGCCTTCCGCCAGATCGCGATTTTCGCCTGGGTGCCATTGCTCACCGCCTGGTTTGGCCTGGGCGAGTTGGCCAAGTGGGTGTTCGTCGCCCTTGCCGCCTTCTTTCCATTGTTCATCGCTACCCAACGCAGCGTCGCCAACCTCTCGCCACAACTCGGCGAAGCCGCGCAGGTGCTGCGCTTGAACCTGTTCCAGCGCCTGCGCCGACTGGTGCTGCCGGGGGCCGCGCCGGGCATTTTCGCCGGGCTCAGATTGAGCCTGATTTATGCCTGGCTCGGCACTATCGGCGCCGAATATTTCATGCCGTCCAACGGCGGCATCGGCAGCCAGATGATCGGCGCCCAACAGCTACTGCGCATGGACCTGATCATGGCCGGCATGCTCCTGGTGGGCCTGACCGGCGCCCTGCTCAACCTCATTGGCCAACGCCTGGAAATCCGCGCCACCTGCTGGAGACACGCATGAACACAGCAATCGTCAGCTTCAATCACGTGGGCAAAACCTTCGACGTCGACGGCTTCACGCTGGAGGCCATTCGCGAATTCAGCCTGGACATCAGCGAAGGCGAATTCGTCGCCATCGTCGGCTCCAGCGGCTGCGGCAAATCTACTTTGCTGCGCCTGCTGGTCGGCCTCGATACGCAGTTTCGCGGGCAGATCAGCGTGGATGGCAAAGCCGTCAGCGGCATCGGCGGCGAGCGCGGCATCGTCTTTCAGGAACACCGGCTGTTTCCCTGGCTGACAGTGTTCGACAACATCGGCCTGGGCCTGGTCAACGAACCGCTGAGCGCCGAACAGAAACAACAACGCATCAATGATTTCATCGAGCTGGTGGGCCTGAGCGACTTCAGCCGCGCCTATCCGCACCAGCTCTCCGGCGGCATGGCCCAGCGCGTGGCGATCGCCCGCGGCCTGGTGGCCAGCCCGCGGATCCTGCTCCTCGACGAGCCCTTCGGTGCCCTCGATGCCTTGACCCGCCAACAGATGCAGGACGAGCTGCTGGCGATCCGCGCGCGGGCAAAAATCACCACCATCCTGGTCACCCACGATGTCGAGGAGGCGATTTTCCTCGCCGACCGCGTGGTGGTGATGGAGCCGCGACCTGGACGCATCAAGCAAGTGGTCGACATTGCCCTGCCCCATCCGCGCCAGCGCAGCAGTTTCGACTTCCACCAACTGCGCGAAGAACTGCTTCACGAACTCACCAGCGACGATCACTACCAGCCACCGGTACCGGTGCAAGTGCGCGATTTGCCGCTGTCCTTTATTGCCTACTGAAAAAGGAAATTCCTGATGCCGCAACGCCCCAATTTTCTCGTCATTCTGGCCGATGACCTGGGCTTTTCCGATCTTGGCGCCTTCGGTGGCGAAATCCACACGCCGAACCTTGATGCCCTGGCCAACAACGGCCTGCGCCTGACCGATTTCCACACCGCGCCAACCTGCTCGCCGACCCGTTCGATGCTGCTGACCGGCACCGACCACCACATCGCCGGCATCGGTACCATGGCCGAAGCGCTGACCCCGGACCTGATCGGCAAACCGGGCTACGAAGGCCACTTGAATGACCGCGTCGTCGCCCTCCCCGAGCTGTTACGCGAAGCCGGCTACCAGACCTTGATGAGCGGCAAATGGCACCTGGGCCTGACCGCGGAACTGGCGCCCCATGCCCGCGGTTTCGAACGCTCTTTCTCGCTGCTGCCCGGCGCCGCCAACCACTATGGTTTCGAGCCGACCTACGATGAGCAAACGCCGCGCCTGCTCAAATCCACTCCGGCGCTGTACATCGAGGACGACCAGTTTATCGATGAATTGCCGAAGGATTTCTATTCCTCCGATGCCTTCGGCGACAAGCTGCTGCAGTACCTCAAGGAACGCGACCAGACCCGGCCGTTCTTCGCCTACCTGCCGTTTTCCGCGCCGCACTGGCCGCTGCAGGCACCGGCCGACGTGGTCGAAAAATACCGTGGCCGCTATGACGCCGGTCCTGAAGTGTTGCGTCTGGAGCGCCTGGAAAAACTCAAGGCCCTGGGGCTGATCGATGCTGATGTGGAGCCGCATCCGCTGATCCAGCTCACCGCGCAATGGGATGCCCTGAGCGATGAACAGAAACAGATTTCCGCACGGGCGATGGAGGTCTACGCGGCGATGGTCGAGCGCATGGACTGGAACATCGGTCGGGTAGTCGACTATCTGCGCCAGCAGGGCCAGTTGGACAATACCTTCATCCTGTTCATGTCCGATAACGGTGCCGAAGGCGCCCTATTGGAAGCCTTCCCGAAGTTCGGCCCGCAGCTGCTGACCTACCTCAACCAGCATTATGACAACAGCCTGGACAACATCGGCCGCGCCAACTCCTATGTCTGGTACGGACCGAACTGGGCCCAGGTCGCCACCGCACCATCGCGCCTGTTCAAGGCCTTCACCACCGAAGGCGGGATTCGCGTACCGGCCCTGGTGCACTACCCGCAGCTGCCGCTCAAGGGCCAGATCAGCCATGGCTTCGGCACGGTGATGGACGTCACGCCGACCATTCTCGACCTCGCCGGCGTGCGTCATCCGGGCAAGCAGTGGCACGGCAAACCCGTGGCCGAAGTTCGCGGCAAATCGTGGCTGGGGTTCCTGTCGGGCGAAACAGCGCAGGTGCACGACGAACACACCGTGACCGGCTGGGAACTGTTCGGGCGCCGGGCCATTCGCCAGGGGCAGTGGAAGGCGGTGTACATCCCGGGCCCGGTCGGCCCTGCCGCCTGGCAGCTGTACGACCTGACCAGCGATCCGGGGGAAATCCATGACCTGGCGGCGAGCCAGCCGGAAAAGCTCACTGCCCTGATCGAGCATTGGCAGCGGTATGTGGATGAGACCGGGGTGATTTTGAGTGAGTCGCCGTTTCAGCCGGATTGATGCTGTCTGACCCATCGCTATCGCTGGCAAGCCAGCTCCCACAGGTGGCTATGTGGAACACAAATTTTGTGATCGACACATAACCTGTGGGAGCGGGCTCGCCCGCGATGAGGCCCTCAAAGACGGCCATCAAGCCTGAGCAATACCCACCTTCTGTGCCACCACCCCAGCTTTGCGAACAAACCGGTTAGCCCGCGCAAACGTCCCGAAATCGTTGAACCGCACCCCCATCTCGCGCATCACCTTGTGCGCCACCGGCACCGTCAGCTGGCGGATGTAGAACGGTTCCTTCACCACAAAATGATGGATGCCGTGGCTACTGCCGAAGTTGAAGCAGAACGCCTGCAACGGCCACAACCACCACGGGTTCAACACCTGGCATTGCTGCATCACGTTGCCCGGCTCGATATCGCCGTAGTAATGCATGTTCGAGCTGATGAAGTGCAGGCAGAACGTGCGCAGTACGTTCGGGCCGATGATCACCACCGCCGCGATGTCGATGACGTTCATCACCGACAGCGTGGTCGCCGACCACTCGATGGGTGCGCCCAGCAAATGCGCGACGCCATTCGCTGCGTGGAAGCCGAGAAACACGTACCACGCGCCCCAATGCAGCAGCGCCAGCGGAGCGTAGACCTTGAGGGTGCGGTAAAGGATGCTGTACTTCATCGGCCAGGTTTTGGCCCGCAGCATGCGGATGAACGACGACATGATGTTGTCGCCAATCATCAGCAGCCGGGCGATGCCCCAGGGTTCACCGTTGGTGATAGCGCGCTCTTCGGTATCGGTTTCGCTACCGGAAACCTTGTGGTGGTTGAGGTGCAGGTGGCGGCGAATCCACGGGTTGATCGTGCTCGGCCGCGCCAGCCATACCAGGCCCATCATCAGGTTGTGCGGCACTCGCTGCTTGCGAAAGTACATGCTGTGGATCAGGTCGTGCTCGAGTTCATGTGTCAGCGAAGCGAAAAAAGCATTGAGCAGCAGGCACGCCCACCAGGCCATGTGCCCGGTCACGTAGAGCGCTGCAGAACCGATCATGCCCGCCAGCGCGAAGCCCAGAATGCCCGCGCCAAGGGCGTCCTGATGCTTGAGAATCGGGTACTGCTGGCGCAATTCGACGCCTCGGGCCAGCACGACTTCGCGAATATGCGCTGATCGCTGTGCAGCATTCAGTCGCTGGGGGGTTGCAGAAGTACGGTCCATGCTTCCATCCTCTGGTTATTGATGTTCGCATCCTGCCTTGTGAAGATTCACAACGCGGTAGCCGTGAACGCCAACCTGTTGACCGGAAGCGCCAATCAGCATGACTGAACCGACCTCCCTTGCCAGCTGGACCCGCGCCCTGCGCAAGCAACTCGACGCCCTCGGGCTCGACAGCACTGCGTTGTGCCAACAAGCGGGACTCGATCCGGTATTGATGGACGATCCCAACGCCCGGTACCCGCTGTCGCGCACCACGCGCCTGTGGCAGCTCGCCGTCGAGGGCAGCGGCGATCCGGCGATTGGCTTGCGCGTATCGCGCTTCGTCAGCCCGACCACCTTCCATGCGCTGGGTTATGCACTGGTGGCCAGCGGCAGTCTGCGCGAGGTGTTCGAGCGCATCGTGCGCTACCACCAGGTGGTCAGCGATGCCCTGGTGCTGGAACTGACCCGCGCCGAGGATCGCTACCGTTTCTGCCTGAAGATCCCCCCCGGCAACCCGGCCCCGGCCTTCGAAGCCATCGATGCCTTCATGGCGATCTATGTGCGCACCTGCCGCAATCGCCTCGGCCGTGACTACGCGCCACTGGCCACCTACCTGCGGCGCCCGGAACCGGAAGACGCGCACCAATGGCACAAAGTCTTTCGCTCGCCGGTGCACTTTGGTGCCGCCGAAGACCGCCTGGAATTCGCCCTGGTGGACTTCGACAGTCACCTGGACGACGCCAACCCGGAATTGGCCGAACACAACGAAACCGTGCTCAAGCGCACCCTGGCACAACTCAAGCCACTGACCTGGGAACGCAAGGTCCGCGATGCCATTGAAGAGCAGTTGCCCGAAGGTGAACCCAGCGCCGAACACATTGCCAAGGCCCTGCACCTGAGCCTGCGCAGCCTGCAGCGGCACCTGGCCGATGAAGGCTGCCGCTTTGATACCCTGCTCAATGAAAGTCGTGAAAACCTGGCGCTGCTGCACCTGCGCGATCCACAGGTGTCACTGAGCGAGATCAGCTATCTGCTCGGCTTTGCCGACACCAGCAGCTTCAGCCGGGCCTTCAAGCGCTGGACGGGAATGACGCCGGGGCAGTTTCGGGATGGGTTGCGCTGATCGCTCAAGCTTTAACCAGGCTGCGTTGAATGCCGGATGACCATTGTTCGATCATTGCAGCGCCCACCTCGGCAAACCCGGAATGTGCCTGGGTGTATTGAGCCATTTCGGTCATCGCCAACTGCATGCCATCAACCACCTGCTGCAGCAATTCCTTGCAACGCGCCTCCGTCAAATTGCACGCCGTACGACCGAAACGCACCAGCATTTTATGCTTCGGCCAAGCCTTTGAGCCGCCCAGCAGCAACGCCATGCTGTCGTTCCTGATGTAAACCGAGGTGGTGATGATGTCGTAGGCCGGCGCAAGCCTGATCGAAGAATGCTCGCCACAATTTTCGTAAAGCACGCCGAAATTCTTCAGGTGGGCATCGCCATTTTTCAGGCCGGCGGATAACGCCACAATCTTGAAAAACGCTTCCAGCGCGAGGGCCAGCAGCGGCGGCGAAACAAACGCCTTGATTTGCCTGGCGGCACCTTCGTATGAACCATCGTATTTGGCTTTCGATAGCCAGCCGTTCAGCACGCAAAAATCCTCGAAACCGAGGTAACCCGTATCGCTCAAATCAAAGCGCTCGATGACCAGAAATTTGCCATGTTCGCTGAGCTCGAAATTCGGTACTTCAAGACCGCAGTGCTGCGCGGCACGCATGCAAAAATACTCATTGGTTGCCAGTTCCGGATACTCATCGGCACGAAAGGCTTTGACCAGATGAGTGGAACCCCGATGAGTCAGGCGATCAACTGCAGCAGCGCTGTCGCGCACGAGCACTTTGGGCTGCACACCGGATACCCCGGAATACTGGCCGTAGGTCTGCAGCAGGTCTTCGAACAAGCCTTGAGCACCGTCGTGAACCAGCAGTTCGGCCAGCGAGGTTTCGCGCGGGCGATCCGTCGTTGGTGTGTTGGCAATTGCCAGCCGGCCGAGCTGATGAGGGCCGACGATAGCCAATAGAGCAAAGTCATCGAAGCCACGAACCGCCTTACTGAAACGACGCATCAGCTCATCACGCAGCGCACCTTCAGGTAGATTCATCTCGAAAACCGGATGGAGACCATGCTCCCAAACATAGCTTTCCAGGCGGGGCGGCATTGTCAGCGACACCGCGTTTTCAGTGCTGGCATCTTCTCGGTAGCTGAAAACACTACCCACGTGTGCTTGCCCGCGTCCCAACGTTCCCACCGCGTCGCCGCCCACACAGATGTGCAGTCGATCCGTCGACTCAGTCATGGAAATTCACCTTTTGCAGGGTATCGAGCGTGGGACGCCGAGACTGTTGGGGAACGGCGGTCAGCTCGTAACCGAAGCCATTAAGGATTGCTTCGACCTTGCGCAGGCCAATTTCAGAGACCGTATTGTTTTCAATGCCCGAGATTGTCGCCCGGCTCATTCCGTATTGCTGGGCCAATGCCTGCTGCGACAACTTGTGCGCTTTACGCAAACTCCTGATCAATTCGCCGAGTTGTTCCATGGCACACACCTGCATTATTTAAAGTGCAATAATCTTTAAAAAAACCTATGTGCATCATATTTGATGCATTCGTACGGCGAGTCTAGCTTAATTCGCAGCGAGACGCTCAGATCGTCGCCAGCGATCGCAAACGTCCGGCATCGAGGATCTCGATCTCACCGTAGCTCAACCCGATGATCCCCTGCCCCTGCAACTCCTTGAGGATCTGATTGGTCGTCTGCCGCGACAGCGACAACATCGCCGCAAGTTGCTCTTGGGGCAATTGCAGAACCTTACGCGGCGGGGTCAGTTCGCCGTAGCCTTCGGCAATCATCAGCAGGCGATGGGCCAGGCGCGCCGAAGCCGGGAGCAGGCTCAACTGTTCGAGGTTGATGAAGGTCAGGCGCAGTTTGTGGCTCATCAGCAATGCCAGGTGCCGCCAGTACAGCGGATGCTCATCGAGCAGTTTGAGCAACGCGGCCTGGGGGATGTTGAGCAGGGTGCAGGGGCCGACGGCGTAGGCGTCATGGGTGCGCGGCTGGCCATCGAACAGGCAGATTTCACCGAACCAGTGCGGCGCTTCCACCAGGCTCAGCAGCGCCTCTTTGCCCTGCTCGTTGACCGCGCCGATACGCACGGCGCCGTCGAGCACCGCGTACAGGCCGCACGGTGCATCACCGCGCTGGAACAGGCGCTGGCCCACCGTCAGCCGCCGCTCCCGGGCCGCCGCCAGCAGACTATCCTGAAAGGATGGCGGCAGATGACTGAACCATTGCCCGGTCATCAGCCGTGAACGTTTGTCCATGAACAACTCCTGGATTGTCGCCTGCCTGACAGAGCGAACACTGAACCCCGGGGCATGATGCAGTCACCCTACAGGAGGAACAACAATGAAAAGCCTCGTCGACCACCTCAGTCAATATGCCGCCTACCACCGTGATCCGCGCAACATTGCCAGCCACTTTATCGGTATTCCGCTGATTGTGGTGGCCGTGGCGGTTCTGTTGTCGCGTCCGCAGTGGTCGCTGGGCGGCCTGTGGGTTTCGCCCGCCGTGATCGCCGCCCTTGCTTCGGCGTGGTTCTACCTGCGCCTGGAACTGAAACTCGGCGCGTTGATGACCGTGCTGATGGGACTGTCCGTCTGGGCCGGTCATGTGCTGGCGCAGCAAAGCACCCTGGTCTGGCTGAGCAGTGGCCTGGCGATGTTTGTAATCGGCTGGGCGATCCAGTTTGTCGGCCATCACTACGAAGGGCGCAAACCGGCTTTTGTCGATGACATCAGCGGGTTGATTGTCGGGCCGTTGTTCGTGGTGGCGGAGCTGGCGTTCATGCTGGGTATGCGCCAGGCGCTCAAAGAGCAGATCGAGGCGCGGGCGGGTGGTGTTCGGGTCAATCCGAAAAAAGCGGCGGCTTAGGCCGTTTAAAAAATCGCAGCCTGCGGCAGCTCCTACAGGGGAATGCGTAATCCTGTAGGAGCTGCCGCAGGCTGCGATCTTTTGATCTTATATATTGGCGACTTTCTGCCAGACCTTCGGCTTGAAGAACAAGGTTTCACCCTTGGCCAGACCGGTCAGGCTGTCGTGATCTTTCACCACTTCCGCTTCAATCAGATCAGTCTGCCCTTCCACCTTCAACGTCACCCGGGTCGTCGCGCCCAGCGGACGAATGTCGCGCACCTCGGCCGCATGGTGGTCTTCCAGTTCATGCCGCGACAGCGACACTTCGTGCGGGCGGAACAACACATGCTTGTCTTCGCCCAGATGCATGCGGTTAGAGTCGCCGAGGAAGTGATAGACGAAATCGCTGGCCGGGTTTTCGTACACATTGCCCGGTGAGCCGATTTGTTCGATCACCCCCTTGTTCATCACCACGATACGGTCGGCGACTTCCATCGCTTCTTCCTGGTCGTGGGTCACGAACACCGAGGTCAGGTTGATGTCCTCGTGCAGGCGCGCCAGCCAGCGGCGCAGTTCCTTGCGGACCTTGGCGTCGAGGGCGCCGAAGGGTTCGTCGAGAAGCAGCACTTTCGGCTCTACCGCCAGGGCGCGGGCCAGGGCGATACGCTGGCGCTGGCCGCCGGACAGTTGCTCCGGGTAGCGATCCGACAACCAATCAAGCTGAACCATGTTCAGCAGTTCGTGAACCTTGGCCGCGATCTGACTTTCGCTCGGGCGCTGGTTTTTCGGCTTCATGCGCAGGCCGAACGCGACGTTGTCGAACACGGTCATGTGACGGAACAAGGCGTAGTGCTGGAACACGAAGCCGACGTTGCGATCACGCACATCGTGGCCGGAGACGTCTTCACCGTGGAACACGATGTTGCCCTGATCCGGGGTTTCCAGGCCGGCGATGATCCGCAGCAGCGTGGTCTTGCCGCAACCCGACGGGCCGAGCAGCGCGACGAGCTCACCGCTCTGGATGTCCAGGCTGATGTTGTCCAGCGCCTTGAACGCGTTGAAATTCTTGCTGACGTTACGCACTTCGATCGACATGAATTATTCCTCCGCG
>Ga0160472_100287_pt1 | contig 53508 bp, 42 predicted proteins | sample HID1973M_E11MG_FD_108267 | JGI IMG/M metagenome (GOLD analysis project Ga0160472, IMG submission 108267) | Enriched mosquito-associated microbial communities from UW Madison campus, WI, USA - HID1973M_E11 MG | ecosystem: Host-associated > Arthropoda: Insects > Digestive system > Unclassified ... | reverse complement strand
GCAGCAGAAACGAAAAAAGCGCCTGAAAGGCGCTTTTCTCTGAATTGGTGGGTCGTGCAGGATTCGAACCTGCGACCAATTGATTAAAAGTCAACTGCTCTACCAACTGAGCTAACGACCCGAAGTGGTGGGTGATGACGGGTTCGAACCGCCGACCCCCTCCTTGTAAGGGAGATGCTCTACCAACTGAGCTAATCACCCACTTCGGTACTGCTTAACAAGAGCGTCATCTGACTAAGATATGGTGGGTGATGACGGGTTCGAACCGCCGACCCCCTCCTTGTAAGGGAGATGCTCTACCAACTGAGCTAATCACCCATATCTTATCTCTTGTTCACTGCGGGCCAACTCTAAACGTTAATTAAAGAGTGGTGGGTGATGACGGGTTCGAACCGCCGACCCCCTCCTTGTAAGGGAGATGCTCTACCAACTGAGCTAATCACCCCCGCTGTGTGGAGTCGCATTATAGGGATAGTTGATTTTGAGTCAACGGTTTTTAAAACTTAAATGTTCGTTCGGTTTAAATTTAAACATCCTGGAGCGCTTTTAGCCAATGTGCTGGTTTTATTAGCAGAAAGGAACCCTTTCATCAGGCCCAGTTAGCTCGCATGCATTGAGGATTCACCACCAGATGCTAGAATGTGCGCACTGTTTTTCGCGTCTAACCCGTTTTTTGTCATTCAGACAGAGAACCCGCGCATTTAAGGCAATACTCAATGAAAATCAAAACTCGCTTCGCGCCAAGCCCGACCGGCTATTTACATGTGGGCGGCGCTCGTACCGCACTCTATTCCTGGCTTTTTGCTCGTCATAACCAAGGCGAGTTTGTTCTGCGTATCGAAGATACCGATCTTGAACGTTCAACGCCGGAAGCCATCGAAGCTATTATGGATGGTATGAACTGGCTGAGCCTCGACTGGAATGAAGGCCCCTATTATCAGACCAAACGTTTTGACCGCTACAACGCGGTAATTGATGAAATGCTGGAAGCGGGCACGGCCTATAAATGTTACTGCTCGAAAGAGCGTCTGGAAGCGCTGCGTGAAACGCAAATGGCGAACGGTGAAAAACCGCGTTACGACGGCCGCTGCCGCGACAGTCATGATCATCACGCTGCGGATGAACCTTGCGTAGTGCGTTTCCGCAATCCACAAGACGGCTCAGTGATCTTTGACGATCAGATTCGTGGACCGATTGAGTTCAGTAATCAGGAGCTGGACGACCTGATCATTCGTCGTACTGACGGATCACCGACTTATAACTTCTGTGTGGTGGTAGATGATTGGGATATGGGGATCACGCACGTTATTCGCGGTGAAGATCATATCAACAATACGCCACGCCAAATTAATATCCTGAAAGCGATTGGCGCAGAAGTACCTGTTTATGCGCACGTATCAATGATCCTGGGCGACGACGGTAAAAAACTGTCAAAACGTCACGGTGCTGTGGGTGTTATGCAATACCGCGATGATGGCTATCTGCCTGAAGCGCTGCTCAACTATCTGGTGCGCCTGGGATGGTCACATGGCGATCAGGAAATTTTCAGCATTCCAGAGATGAAAGAGCTGTTTACTCTGGATGCTGTTAGCAAATCAGCGAGCGCTTTCAATACGGAAAAGCTCCAGTGGCTGAATCACCATTATATTAATACGCTGGCGCCAGAATATGTGGCGACACATCTGCAATGGCATATTGAAGAGCAGAAAATTGATACGCGTACCGGCCCTGAACTGGCGAAACTGGTGACGCTGCTGGGTGAGCGTTGCAAGACGCTAAAAGAGATGGCGGCCACTTGCCGTTATTTCTATGAAGATTTCGCTGAGTTTGATGCTGATGCTGCCAAAAAACACCTGCGTCCGGTAGCGCGTCAGCCGCTGGAAGTGGTTCGCGATAAACTGGCTGCTATTAGCGACTGGAATGCTGAGAATGTCCATCAGGCGATTCAGGATGCCGCTGATGAACTGGAAGTGGGTATGGGCAAAGTAGGTATGCCGCTGCGTGTCGCTGTTACTGGCGTGGGCCAATCACCGGGTCTTGATGTGACCGTAGAAGCGATTGGTCGTAGTCGTAGCGTAGAGCGTATCGAAAAAGCGCTGGCCTTTATTCGTGAGCGCGAGGCACAAGCCTAAAAATAAAGCCGGAAGCATCATGCTTCCGGCTTCTTTCACTCTTCGCTAATTCCAAGACGCTGCAAAACGCCTTTTATTCCTTCCCGCAAAATCAATGCAGCTAACATATCTTGTTCAATTGACGTCATTTGCTGGACAGAACTTATTAATAACGCAGGTAATGAATTAGGTTGAGCACCATAAATGGCGGCGGGCTCATTCAGGTTACGTGTTGACTGGATAAAGCTTTTAACGCGTTCATCAATATGAATCAATCGCGCCTTACCGCCTTGTACACCCGGCTTTGGTGTAGTGGTCCAGTTCTCACGCTTGATCCATTTATTCACCGTCTGCCGACTGTAACCCGTTTCAACTGCAAGCTCTTCGGGGGTTAGCCATTCCTTTTTCACGATGCTGTCCCTGTTCAATACATTAGCTCTACATATTACAGCAAATCGTAACGTGTGAAAGTAACTCAAGAGGAAATTGCCTTTTGCCTGTCGACAAAAGGCAGGAATATTTATTGAGCAGCGCTGGCCTGCTCGCTAGCAGGGCGGAAAGCAAGGAAATAAGTGAGGCCAACGAAAATTGCACCCCCTACGCCATTACCCAAAAACACGGCAATAAAGTTAGGGAAATATTCAGCCCAGCTCATCTGTCCTGCAAAGATAGCCGCAGGAATGATAAACATGTTGGCGACAACGTGTTGGAAACCGATGGCGACAAATGCCATGACCGGAAACCACATGCCAAAGATTTTGCCCACAACATCTTTGCTGGCAAAAGCCAACCAGACAGCAAGACACACCAGCCAGTTACAACCGATACCAGAAATAAAGGCGTGCAGAAAATCAGCATTGGCCTTCGCTGTGGCGATGGCGACGGTTTTCTTTAAATAGTCGCCCTCAGTCATGCCAAGCATGTGACCAAAGAACCAGGCAACCGCAACGCTGCCAAGGAAATTGGCCAACGTCACCCACAACCAGTTACGCAGTACGCTGGCTAAGCTAATACGGCGAGCGAACCACGCCATTGGCAGCAGCATCATGTTGCCGGTTAACAGTTCTCCGCCCGCCAACACCGTCAGAATCAATCCTACCGGGAAGACGGCTGCGCCTAAAAAGCCGCCGAACGAACCCCAATCTGCGGGTAAAGAGTTAATAACATGCAGATCAAGTAGAAAACCGGTGGCGATGAAGGCCCCAGCCATGAAACCTAAAAGCATTAAGGTACTGAAGGATGCACGGCTTTTAACCACGCCGGCTTGAATCGCCAGTTGAGCGATCTCTTTTGGTGTATGCAGCGACATATTATCTCAATCGTTTTTTGAATAGTGGAGCGTCAAACGCCTGGTAGAAGCGCGGTGCACAGGAAGATTTCCCCGCAGCCGCTTAATTAGCACGCTAAGTTTCACATGTCATTTCGGTGAAAACAAGAAAATTCCCATAACATATTTAACGGCTATTTAACTTGAGGTAGCTGGAATATTCTGTCTTTATTTGCAGTTATGTAAGCAGAAAATTGAGTGGAGTGAGGCGCTTACTGCAGCGGTAGCGCGCCATTGCGGGATGATTGCCGCCTTTTTCAGCGATCGAACACAGAAAGTGATTTTGCCGTTGACACTCCGAAGGGGGTTTCATATTATGCCGTCCGTCGCTTCACGCGACAGTTTTTACGGCTCGGGGGTATAGCTCAGCTGGGAGAGCGCTTGCATGGCATGCAAGAGGTCAGCGGTTCGATCCCGCTTATCTCCACCAAACTTCTTCCCAAGAGTTTGGCGCGGTAAAAACGATGTTCAGATGTGGGGGTATAGCTCAGCTGGGAGAGCGCTTGCATGGCATGCAAGAGGTCAGCGGTTCGATCCCGCTTATCTCCACCAAACATTTAAGCCCTGATTTCTCAGGCATTTCAAAAAATATCTGTAAAAAAGGCGACATTGCTGCCGCCCCTGTTGTGATATCTCTTTTTTGCGCCATATCGTTACGCTGGCACACCTTCCTGCTGAACTTTCAATACGCGGAATCCGTGTGTTCCATCACGATCTAACTGCGCAACCAAACCATATTCCCAGTCTAAATAAGCCTGCATGACGGCGGGTTCGATATCGGTGCCTTCATAAGGACGACGATAGCGATCAATTGCCGGTGATAACAGGTTTTGCTCACCCGTTTCGGTAGGTAAATTGGCGTTGCGCCATGCCGAGTTTCCGCCTTCCAGTACATAAACAGGTTTACCGGTGAGCGCTGCGACGTGATCTACTGCGTATCCTGCTAGCAGGCTACTGCCGCAGGTTAAAACATAACGATCAGCAGCGGGCAGTGCGCTGTTTCCCTGTTGCTGAAGCGTCGAGCGAAGCAACCAGGCGGCGCCAGGAATATGGCTTTTCACGTGATTAGCGCGGGTAGTGAAATCCAGTACCTGCGTATTGTTCTGCGCTAACCATTCGGAAAGCTGCGTAGGCGAGATAAATTCTGCCGCTGGTGCAGATGGAACCTGGGGTTGCCAGCCGCCTTGTTGGCTAAAGTCTTGTGCGGTTAATCCATCCAGCACGGCCACTTGCCAGCCCAGTTGCGCTAGCCACGATGCCGTCATATTGGCGCGAACACCTTCATCATCAAGCAGAACAATCCGCGCGCCCCGTACGCTAGCGTAATGATCGGTCTCCTGAATTAGCTGCCCACCAGGCACTGAACGACTGCCGGGCAGGTGACCAGCAGAAAACTCCTCGCCATCACGCACGTCAAACAGATAGGTGGTTGCCTCCTGCTGCCAGCGCGCCAGCGCGGATTTATCAAGACGTAAAACGCCTGCCTGATCGGCTACTCGTCGCGCCTGAGCTGCTGCTTGACGTTGCGCAGTATCGCTGGTGGCGCCATAACGTCGTGTTTGAGCGTGATCCAACGATAATCCTGCAAGCTTCCAGCCAATGGTGCCATTACGTAACGCAAATACCGGATTACGAATCCCGGCATTCACCAGTGATTGCGTTCCAATAATGCTGCGCGTTCGGCCAGCGCAATTCACAATCACCGTGGTGGCGGGTGAAGGGGCTAAATCTCGCACGCGCAGCACTAATTCCCCGCCCGGCACGCTTACACCGTCTGGAATACTCATGGTGTGATATTCGTCATAGCGGCGAGCATCCAGCACCACCACATCAGCCTTCTCGCGCAGCAGCGCATTGACATCTTCAGCCGCCAGCGAAGGCGTCTGATTGTGATACTCAACTAACTCACCAAACGCTTTACTCGGCGAATTGACATCAATAAACAGCTCGCCACCAGCAGCTTTCCAGCCGTCAAGATCGTCTTTTAGCAACGTAATATTGCTGTAGCCCCAACGTGTTACACGTTCTGCCGCCGCCTGGGCTAAGCCCTCGCCATTGTCATAAAGTGTGATGGCTGTATCACGACGAGGGATCCGATCGAGCCATTCCAGTTCCAGTTTGGATAGCGGCAGATTGACGGCAAACAGTGGATGACCTGTGGCATAAAGCGCTTCATCACGCACATCGACTAACGCAATTTCCTGCTGTTGGCGCAGTGCCTGGATAATGTCTGCGGCATCGCGCAGGGGAAAAGTCTGTTCAGCCATGTGAAAGATCCCAAATATTAGGTAAGTAACGGTTGCTGTAGCCGGAGATAAACGTTTTTTCGCTGCCATCTTCGCGGTAGACCGCTCGCTTCACGGCACCAATGTTTGCGCCATAAACGTGAATGCTGATAGAAACGCGATCGTCGAATGCATTGCTCACGCGATGAATGTCACCCACGCGAGGTGATACGGCTTCAACCTGGCCTGGTTCAAGTCTCACCGGAACGCCTTCTTCCGCCAAACCATGCGGCGTAAGGCAAAAGGATTGTGAAATTTCTGCGCCACGCAGCATGCCAATCAAGCCCCAAACGCGATGATCGTGAATCGGCGTTTGCTGGCCTGGCCCCCAGACAAAACTCACTACTGAAAATCGCTGCTGCGCGTCTGCATGCAGCAAATATTGCTGATAATGTTCAGAATGTGGCTGAGTAAAGGTTTCATCCAGCCAGTCATCCTGTTGCAGCAGCGGACGCAACAGCTCGCTGCCTTTTTCCAGGATTTCTGCCTCCTGCGGCTGGCTATCCAGCAGGGCAGCAAGCTGTGCGACAAAGTCGCGTAAGCGGTGATGTTGTAATTCACTCACGATTTGTCTCCTGCAGCGTGTTTGGCAATTTGATTGGCTCCCGCTGACAGGCTGAAGTCAAACGCATCGCTGACATTAACCACGTGTGGCAACACGTCGTAGCGATGGAAGAAATCAGCAGATTTTTGCAGCGTAGGAATGAGTGATTGATCAAAAACCAGCGGTCGAATGCGCGCATCGGCAATCCAACTCTGCGTGATGCGGGTCGGCATATTCAAGGTTTTGCCCAGCACAATGGCAAACTGTTGCGGATGCTTTTCTGCCCAGACCTGCGCTTTTGCCAGGCGCGTGAGTAAGTCCGCAATCGCCTGGCGTTTTTCAGGATTGCTCAGCGCCTCTTTGCGCGCCAGCGCATAGGAATAGCCAGACATCACGCCTTTACCGCCGCCATTGGGTACGCGAACGGTGCCATCAACCTGGGTTGACGTGGCAATATAGGGCTCCCAAGGCGCCCATGCCGAAACTGCACCGGAGGTCAGCGCGGCACGACCGTCAACCGGGCTCAAAAAGCGCAGCGTAACGTCCGAAGGTTTAAGTCCGGCGCGCTCCAGCAAACCAAGGATCAAGTAGTGTCCCCATCCGCCACGGTTTACCGCAATCTGTTTGCCCTTGAGATCCTGCAAGCTTTTGATACCCGCATCAGGACGGGTTAGCAGCGCAATGCTGTCGGGATTATTCTGCCAGGCGCCGACCGCTTTTACCGGCGCGCCCGCAGCATAAACAAACAAAAACGGTAAATCGCCGGTAAAGCCAACATCCAGTGCGCCAGCATTCAGTGCTTCCTGCACCGGTGCCCCAGAATCAAAGGCGGTGAGTTTCAATTCATAAGGAAGATTATCCAGCTCGCCAGAGGCTTTAAGCGCGGCGAAGCGATCGCCTTTTACATCGCCTAAGCGTAGTGCCACTTTTTCCGCTGCAAACAGGGGATTCAAACTCAGTGCCAGCGTTAAACCAGCAAAAAGGGCCGCCCGTCGCATCAGGCGCTCCTTCTTTCGCTGCCCAACGCGGCAACTTTTTCGCGGGTTAGCGGAATCAGTTCACGACCATATTCCAATGCGTCATTCAGCGGATCGAAGCCGCGAATTAAGACGCTGTCTATGCCAAGGCGATAGTAATCCAGCAAAGCATCGGAAACCTGATCTGGCGTGCCGACCAGCGCCGTGGAGTTGTAGCCACCGCTTACCAGTTTTGCGATGCCAGTCCACAACACTTTATCGTGACGATCGCCCTGATTAGCGGCATCCAGCAAACGCTGTGCGCCAACGCTTTGTGGTTTTGGCAGGCCAAAGGTATAGCCGCTTTCTGCCAGTTGCAGGCGCGCGGTTTCATGGATATGTTCGGCGCGCTCCCAGGCTTCTTTTTCCGTGCTGCCCAGTATCGGTCGAAACGAGATGTTAAATTTAATCTCGCGATGATGTTTTGCAGCAGCAGCGCGCACGCTGCGAACCGTTTCGGCTGCACCCGCCAGCGGTTCGCCCCATAAAGCAAAGACGTCTGCATGGCGTGAAGCGACATCAATCGCTTCATCAGAGGATCCACCAAAGTAAACCGGAAGATTATTCTGCACCGGTTTGATGGCTGAAAACGCCTTTTCAGCCTGATAGAAATGGCCGTCGTGATCGTAAGCTTCACCAGACGTCAGGCTCTGTTTCAGGACACTGAGAAATTCGTCAGTGCGTGCATAGCGTTCGGCTTTATTGAGGTAATCACCGTCACGACGCTGTTCACTGTCGCTGCCACCGCTAATGATATGTACCGCCAGTCGTCCATCAGTCAGATGATCAAGCGTTGCCAACTTGCGTGCTGCCAGCGTGGGCGAGACAAAGCCGGGGCGATGCGCGAGCAAAAATTTAATGCGTGACGTATTAGCTGCCGCATGCGCGGTGACGAGGAAACCATCGGGTTGATCAGACCAATATCCAACCAGAATACGATCGAATCCAGCCTGCTCATGAGCGCGGGCAAAATCGGCGATATAGTTTTTATCGAACAGCGGTCCGCTGGCAGGAATGATTTCGGAAGCCAGGCGATGGCCAATCATACCGAGAAACTGAATGCTCATTTTTTTCTCCTGATGTTAAGTCATGAAGAAAAATTACGGGCTGAGCGGCACAGGATGGAAATTCGTTATTGTGCAAAGGATTTGCGTTATCTGGCGAAAGGCGGCGTGCGGCGGCGGGAGAACGTTTACAGCGGTTATAACCGATGGGAATAACTCAGAAGAAAGGGCGAGTCAGGCTCGCCCTTTGTCTTTATGAATCGAATTTTATGACCAAGCCAATACCAAACCGGCAATGGCGGCAGACAACACGCTGACCAGTGTTGAGCCGTACAGCAGCTTCAGGCCGAAGCGTGAAACCACATTACCTTGCTCTTCGTTCAGACCCTTAATGGCACCGGCTACAATCCCGATAGAGGAGAAGTTAGCGAAGGAAACCAGGAACACTGAAAGAATACCTTCTGAGTGCGGCGACAGCTGACCCGCCACTTTCTGCAGATCCATCATTGCCACAAACTCATTGGAAACCAGTTTGGTTGCCATGATGCTGCCCACTTGCAGCGCTTCCCCCGAAGGCACACCCATCATCCAGGCAAACGGGAAGAAGACGTAACCCAACACACCCTGGAAGCTAATGCCGAAGATAAGATCAAACAATGCATTCAGGCCGGAAATCAGGGCGATAAAACCGATCAGCATCGCCGCTACGATAATCGCGACGCGGAAACCGGCGAGGATATATTCGCCCAACATTTCGAAGAAGCTCTGGCCTTTATGTAAATCCTGTAACTGCAGATCTTCTTCGCTGTCTATGCGGTACGGGTTAATCAGCGACAGCACGATAAAGGTGCTGAACATGTTAAGCACCAGCGCGGCCACCACATATTTTGGCTGCAGCATCGTCATGTACGCGCCGACGATTGACATCGACACAGTAGACATGGCTGTTGCTGCCATGGTGTACATGCGGCGTTGTGACATCTTGCCGAGAATATCCTTATAGGCGATGAAGTTTTCTGACTGTCCCAAAATCAGAGAGCTAACGGCGTTAAAGGATTCCAGCTTGCCCATACCATTAACCTTTGACAGCACGGTACCGATGCCACGAATAACCCACGGCAGAATGCGGAAGTGCTGAAGAATACCGATCAGCGCAGAGATAAAGACAATCGGGCACAACACATTAAGGAAGAAGAAGGCGAGGCCTTTCTCACTCATGTTGCCAAAAACGAAGTTCGTCCCTTCTGCGGCGTATTTCAACAGATGGTCAAATATTCCGGCAAAACCTTGCACAAATCCAAGTCCTGCTTCGGAGTTAAGGAAGAACCACGCCAGCAAGACTTCAATAACCAGAAGCTGAACGATGTAACGAATGCGAATACTTTTACGATCGTGGCTGACCAACAAGGCCAACACGCCGACTACCACCAGTGCTAAAAGAAAATGCAAAACAGGGGACATGTTTGCTCCAAATTTGAGGAGAGTTGTATTTTGCTGCGTATTCTATGTAACGCGTTACTTAAAAACGAGATCTGTTCCACAATATAAGTATTCGCTATCACGCTATTTCTCAGAAAACTCTCACCGATCACGTCTTGTTTACAAAAAGTACACAGCGAATATCCACAAACTTATTGTCTATAATTTGAACCGCGAGTAGAGTGAAACGGTTGTTCACATTTTATCAGGCACTTTCTTTGCCTCAAGGTATAGCAAAGGCTATACTTTATAGCACTATCTATTAGAACAATAATCATAACCAAATTTTAATGGTAAAGGCGGACCCGTAAACTGCACGGGTGAACTTACGTTCAGACAGGATAGAAATTATGTTTGAAAGCCGTGCCGCCGAGCGAGCCGCTCGCGGAGCAAGAAAAGTAAAACTTGCATTGTTAGGGCCCGCTTTTATCGCCGCTATTGGCTATATCGATCCGGGTAACTTTGCGACCAATATTCAGGCTGGTGCTGCCTATGGCTACAAATTGCTGTGGGTGGTGGTCTGGGCCAACATCATGGCGATGTTGATCCAGTTAATGTCAGCCAAGCTGGGCATCGCCACAGGTAAAAACCTGGCGGAGCACATCCGAGATCGCTTTCCCCGGCCTGCAGTCTGGTTTTATTGGGTGCAGGCGGAAATCATCGCCATGGCCACCGATCTGGCTGAATTTATCGGGGCAGCACTCGGCTTCAAATTATTATTAGGCATCTCGCTGATGCAAGGCGCGGTGCTCACCGGTATCGCCACCTTCCTGATATTGATGCTACAAAGCCGTGGGCAAAAACCGCTTGAGCTGGTGATTGGTGGCTTGCTGCTGTTTGTTGCAGCGGCCTATATCGTTGAGCTGTTCTTCTCGCAGCCCAAAGTCAGCGAACTGGTAATGGGGATGGCGCTGCCATCATTACCGACTTCTGATGCGGTATTCCTTGCGGCTGGCGTATTAGGCGCAACCATCATGCCGCACGTTATCTATCTGCATTCAGCCTTAACCCAAGGTGACACGCGCGGCACTAAAGGCGAGCGATATTCCTCAACTAAGTTAGATGTGGCGATTGCCATGACGATTGCCGGCTTTGTGAATCTGGCCATGATGGCGACGGCCGCGGCGGCATTTCACTTCAGCGGCCACAGCGGAATCGCCGATCTTGATCAGGCTTATCTCACGCTGCAACCGTTATTGGGCCATGCCGCAGCCACCGTGTTTGGTTTGAGTCTGGTGGCTGCCGGTCTTTCATCAACCGTGGTGGGAACGCTGGCGGGGCAGGTGGTGATGCAAGGCTTTATCCGCTTCCACATTCCGCTGTGGGTGCGTCGTACCGTGACGATGTTACCCTCATTTATTGTGATTTGGGCCGGCTGGGATCCCACGCGCATTCTGGTATTCAGTCAGGTGCTGCTGAGTTTTGGTATCGCGCTGGCGCTGATTCCGCTGCTGTCATTTACCGGTAATCGCGAAATTATGGGCGATGAGATGGTGAATTCACGTTTGATGCAGAACGCCGGACGTTTAATCGTACTGCTGGTGGTGGCGCTGAATATCTATCTTTTGGTCGGTGAAGTGTTAGGTCTGTAGCCCTTCCGCCAAAACAAAAAAAAGCCCGGTTATTGCTAACCGGGCTTTTTTTATTAATGACGATGGTCCCAATGATCGTGATGGTTATGACGATCGTGGCGGTCGTGATGATCACGACGATGCTCATGTTTCCAGCGGCGCTCACGCTCTTTTGCTTGCCAGTGGCGCTCACGCTCTTTTGCTTGCCAGTGGCGTTCGCGCTCCCTTTCTTGATGGCGACGCCACTCTTCATGTCGCCACCAGCGGCGATCATTATAGGAGTAACGATCGTTCCACCAGCGCGGTTCGCGCCAGCGACCACCGTCCCAAAAGTAACCGCGACGATCGCGATCGCCAAGATGCAGCGTGACGCCAGGCGCCAGGTCGATTGAAGCACTTGTTGCTTGAGCTGTGTGAATCGCCAGCGGCGACAGGCTTGCCAGCAAAGCGGCAAACAGAATTGCACGTTTCATAATTATCTCCTAATCAGTAGCTTGTGACCGCTACCGTGGCGCTATTCTGCCATTTTACTGCCAGCGTATCGTTTAGATTTTGTCTGAATGTTGTAGGGATAATCTTAATTGAGAATTTTCTGGCGGGGAATATGCCCGGTGAAAACCGGGCGAGAAAGCGGTTACACAAGATTTATTACGCTAAAGCAGCTTCAATCGCCGCCAGCTCTGCTTCGCTGAACTGACGTTGCGCTAACATCTCAACGGCATCGTCAATTTGCGCAGTTTTACTGGCGCCAATCAACACTGACGTCACGCTTTCATCACGCAGTACCCAAGCCAACGCCATCTGTGCCAGCTTTTGATCACGCTGCTGCGCCACCACATTCAGCTTACGCACTTTTTCCATTTTCTCATCGGTCAGCTGGTTTTCCTGCAGGAATTTACTGCCGCTGGCAACGCGTGAATCTTCCGGGATGCCTTGCAAATAGCGATCGGTTAACACGCCGCCCGCCAGCGGTGAAAAGGCGATACAGCCAACACCGTTATCTTTCAGCGTGTGCAGTAAACCTTGTTCCGGCGTACGTTCGAACATCGAATAGCGCGGCTGGTGAATCAGGCATGGCGTGCCGAGATCGCGCAAAATTGCAATGGCTTCAGCCGCGCGATCGGCGGGGTAATTCGAAATTGCGGCATACAGCGCTTTGCCTTGACGCACCACATGATCCAGTGCGCGCATCGTTTCTTCCAGTGGCGTTTCCGGGTCAGGACGGTGGTGATAAAAGATATCGACATATTCCAGCCCCATGCGCTTCAGGCTTTGATCAAGACTAGAAACCAGATATTTGCGTGATCCCCAATCGCCGTAAGGGCCATCCCACATGGTGTAGCCCGCCTTGGTCGAGATAATTAATTCATCACGATAAGGTCGAAAATCTTCGCGCAGGATACGGCCAAAGTTCTCTTCCGCCGAACCCGGTGGTGGGCCGTAATTATTAGCCAGGTCAAAATGGGTGATGCCACGATCAAAGGCATGGCGCAGCAGCGCACGGCTATTATCGACGCGCGTACTGTCGCCAAAGTTGTGCCATAACCCCAGCGAAATGGCTGGCAATTTGAGGCCGCTGCGGCCGCTGCGGCGGTATTCCATCTGTTGATAACGATCGGGATGCGGGAAAGAGGTCATACAGCGTTCCTGTCTCAAACGAGATAATGAGCCGAAAGCATAGCAGTGTATACGTTTACACTTAGTGGTAACGCGTCATGGATCTCACATTTACGGAATTATCTGCCATCGTAACGTTAGCTTGCCAACTAATCCCCGGCGATGCGCGTCGAATTTCTCGCTGAATCAGCGTCATGTTGGATACTCAAAAGGACAATCTCCTAAAGGACGCCCTGATCATGACCTCTTTTACCGTTGGTGATTATTTACTGAAACGCCTGCAGGAGATGGGTGTGAACCATCTTTTTGGCGTGCCAGGCGACTACAACCTGCAATTCCTTGATCGCGTCATCAGCCACCCTGAAATAGCCTGGGTTGGCTGCGCCAATGAACTTAATGCGGCCTATGCCGCCGATGGTTACGCGCGTTGCAACGGCGCTGCGGCGTTACTGACGACTTTTGGTGTCGGTGAACTCAGCGCTATTAATGGCATTGCGGGGAGCTACGCAGAATACCTGCCGGTGATCCACATTGTTGGCGCACCTTCCAGCAAGGCACAGCAGCAGGGTGACTGCGTTCACCATTCGTTGGGTGATGGCGACTTTGGCCATTTCATTCGTATGGCGCAGGAAGTCTGCGTTGCCACCGCGCAGCTCAGTGCAGAAAACGCCACGGCAGAAATTGATCGGGTCATTATTAGCGCGATGCAGGCAAAGCGGCCGGGATATTTGATGTTGTCGGTGGATGTGGCACAAATCGACGTTGAACCACCAACCCAGCCGCTGAATTTTACTCTTCAATCCTCACCGCAAGCACGCGTTGATTTCCAGTCAGCTGCGGAAACGTTGTTATCTTCAGCTCAGCGCGTCTCATTGTTAGCCGATTTTTTGGCGTTGCGCTGCCAGCAACAAGCTGCACTGGCTGATCTGCGCGCTGAACGCGCCATTCCTTGCGCCAGTTTGTTGATGGGTAAAGGGGTGCTGGATGAACAACAGTCCGGTTATGTCGGAACCTACGCAGGCAAAGCCAGCGAAGGCAACGTCAGCGCATTAATTGAGCAGGTTGATGTCACGATCTGCGTTGGCGTGCGTTTTACCGATACCCTGACAGCAGGTTTTACCCAGCAGTTCACCGCTGAAAAGCTGATTGATTTGCAACCTGAAAGCGCCAGTGTGGCGGGACAACGCTTCGCGATCGGCATGGATGAAGCGCTTGAAGTACTGCTCACGCTGTTTCAGCGTTATGCATCACGCTGGTCACTTGCGCCAGCGGCTTTACCCTGCATACCCGTTGAAGATGCGGCTTACATCAGCCAAAACGCGTTCTGGCGTGCGATGCAAACATTTATCCAGCCGGGCGACATTATCCTTGCTGATCAAGGCACCGCTGCTTTTGGTGCGGCTGCGTTGCGTTTACCTTCACAGGCGCAATTGCTGGTGCAGCCATTGTGGGGTTCAATCGGCTATACTTTACCGGCAGCTTTTGGCGCACAAACCGCCAAACCTGATCAGCGCGTTATCTTGATTATTGGTGATGGTTCGGCGCAGTTAACCATTCAGGAACTCGGTTCGATGCTGCGTGATAATCAGCAGCCGATCATTTTTCTACTGAACAATGAAGGTTATACCGTTGAGCGTGCAATTCATGGCGCAACACAACGTTACAATGATATCGCCCAGTGGAACTGGACGGCGCTGCCGCAAGCCCTTAGCCTGCACGGCCAGGCGCAGAGTTGGCGCATCAGTGAAACCGTGCAGTTACAAGCAGTGATGGCGCGACTTGCCGAGCCGCAGCGATTGACATTGGTGGAAGTCGTTATGCAAAAAGATGACCTGCCGCCCCTGCTGCGTAAAGTCACGGCGTGCCTGAATCAACGTAACAGCGGATAAGATTCAGAAAGTTGCCGCTGTGCACTGCGTGCTATCGCGGTTAGGCTGTGCATCACCTTGAGTTAGACGCTCACCTTTCCCACCGGTGAGCGTTGTTGTTTTATGGGCAGGATTTTATAGTGTCCTCCAACTCTTAAAGACCCCAAGCGGAGCAACAGAAGAATGACAACCTATGCCTTGGTCGGCGATGTCGGCGGCACAAATGCCCGTCTCGCCTTGTGTGAGGTGGAAAGCGGCAGCATCTCCCAGGCCAAAACATTCTCAACATCAGAATACGACAGCCTCGAAGCCGTCATCCGCCATTATCTTGATGAACAAAAGCAGGACATTAAAGATGGCTGTATTGCCATTGCCTGCCCCATTACCGATGACTGGGTTGAAATGACCAACCACGACTGGGCGTTCTCAACGCGCACGTTAAAAGAGAACATCGGTTTCGAACACCTTGAGATCATTAACGACTTTACCGCGGTATCGATGGCGATCCCGATGTTAAGCGCTGAAAACATGATTCAGTTTGGCGGCAAAGAACCGATCAAAGATAAGCCGATTGCGATTTATGGCGCAGGCACCGGTTTAGGTGTCAGCCATTTAGTCCACGTGGATAAACGTTGGGTTAGCCTGCCGGGCGAGGGCGGCCACGTCGATTTCGCGGCAAACAGTGAAGAAGAAGATCAAATTCTGGAAGTGCTGCGTGAAGAGTTGGGCCACGTTTCAGCCGAGCGCGTGCTCTCGGGCGCTGGCTTGGTGAATCTTTATCGCGCTATCGTGAAAGCGGATCATCGCGTACCGGAAAACCTGAAACCGAAAGATGTCAGCGAACGTGCCCTGGCCGACAGCTGCATTGATTGCCGTCGTGCATTGTCGCTGTTCTGCGTCATCATGGGCCGTTTTGGCGGTAACTTGGCATTGAACCTTGGCACTTTCGGTGGCGTGTATATCGCTGGTGGCATCGTGCCGCGCTTCCTTGAATTTTTCAAAGCGTCTGGCTTCCGCGCCGCGTTTGAAGACAAGGGTCGCTTCCGCGATTACGTGGCGGATATCCCCGTCTACATGATCACCCACGATCAGCCGGGCTTGTTAGGCGCAGGCGCGCATTTGCGTCAGACGCTGGGACGCGAGCTTTAACGTTTTAAAACGGCCTGCGGGCCGTTTTTTTTTCGCTATAAACGCATCAGTTGGCGGAAGGTTTTCACCTTGCTGCGGCTCACCGGCACCTGAAATTCAAGATCGCGCAGTTTCAGCAGATAGGTATTGTTGAACCACGGCTCAATCTCACGAATCTTATTGAGATTCACACAGTAAGAGCGGTGGCAGCGGAAAAACTGTTGCTCGGGCAGGCGGGAACAAAATTCACTGATGTTCATCGACATCACATAGGCTTCGCGTCGGGTATAAACAAACGTCAATTTTTCATGCGCTTCGACGTAATAAATATCATTGACGTCAGTAACGATGATGCGCTCATCCTTTTGCAAATTTACGGTCTGCGAGACATGGGCGGCAGGCGTTTGCGTATGCTGCTGTTGCCAGGTCGCCTCCAGCTTGCTGAGCATAGTGACAATGCGTGATTCGTGATAGGGCTTAAGAATGTAGTCAAAAGCCTCAAGTTCGAACGCCTCCACAGCATGTTCTTTCCAGGCAGTAATAAAAACAATCAACGGTTTATGGGCGAATTGATTAATATTCTTCGCCAGCAACATACCGTCCAGCGACGGGATATTGATGTCGAGAAAGATCACATCAACGCGATGTTGTTGCAGGTATTTCAGGACATCCAGTCCATCATCAAAACAGGCTTCAATGTGAATTTGGCTGTGTTGCTGAATCATCCAGCTTAACTCTTGCTGGGCTAAAAATTCATCTTCAACGATGATCGCTTTCACGCAAGGCTCCCCACCAGTAACTGGCCGTTTTTACTCAAGGTGAAAGAAATTTCTGTGCCTGGTTGGTGGCGCACAAGGGTTAATCCCTGACCGGATAACAGCTTTACGCGGTGATGCACATTAAGCAGGCCAATCTTATTTCCAGGCATCTCATCACGTGCCACTCGCGCTATCACATCGTCACTGATTCCTTGTCCGGTATCGCGCACTGAAATACGTACCCGATCGCCTAAATCCCTGACGCTTAGCGTGACCACACCTTTGCCTTTACAGGGCTGAATACCGTGTACGATGGCATTTTCCACCAGCGGCTGAATCAGCAGGCTCGGCAGCGAAAAGTGCAAATCCTCATCGACGTCATAAATCATGGTGAGCTTGTCACCAAAGCGTGCCTGCTCTATCGCAATGTAATCTTTGACCTGCCACAACTCTTTTTTAATATCGATGATTTCGTCGTCATTAAGCTCAAGGTTGTAACGCAAATAGCGCGAAAGGTTGATCACCAACTGGCGCGCCGTATCGGGATTTAAGCGAATGGAAGAGGAAATTGCGTTCAGTGCGTTAAACAGAAAATGGGGATTTATTTTACTCTGCAAAGCACGCAGTTCCGCTTTATTGGCCATCTCACGTAGCTGTTCGGCGCGTGACACTTCTAATTGCGTAGAGATGATTTGCGACAGGCCAATCGCCATCTCTTTTAACGATCCCGTAATGCGGTGAGCGCGGCGATAGTAGATTTTCAGCGTGCCGGTGACTTTGCCCTTCTCCCACAGTGGGATCACAATCATCGAATGAATGTCTTTGGTTCGATGCGCTTCATCGTTGTTTCTGATGATTATTTTTCCACTGGCAATGGCCTGTGCAGTGGTGGGGCTGATGTCATCGTCGCCGTGCTGATAGTTTTTTTCGCCATAACCGACATAGGCCAGAATCTGCTGTTTGTTGGTCATTGCCACCGCATCTGCTTTGATATCACGTCGAATAATATCGCAAACTTTACGCAATGATTCGCTGTTAACCTGACGAAACAGCGGCAAGGTTTTATTGGCGATATCCAGCGCCAGCTTGGCCTGCCGTGCGGCAATTGCCTCTTTTTCACCTTCGACGCTTTGCACCAGCAACACGATCAAGCCAATGCTGGAGGCACCTAAAATCATCGGTAGCGCGATTTCAGACACAATCGCTAAACCAACAGATGTGGGGCGCGCCCACAGCACGATCAAAAGCATCGTCAGGCTTTCGCACAGCATGCCGCCAAGAATACCGACGCGCCAGCGATGCTCTTTTAACACCCGATGATTAATGCCGCCAGCCACAACTCCGGCAATGATGCTGGTAATGAGGCAAGGCACCGAGGTCACGCCGTGGATATCGATCAGGAAGCGATGCAAACCCGCGATAATACCGGTGGCGATGCCGACCCAAGGACCAAACAGAATGCCGCCGGCCATCACCGCTATCACGCGGACATTGAGCAGTGAACCGTCTACCTCAACGGCTGACCAGGTGCTGAATAGCGCAAACAGTGAAAAGATGCCGGTGACTGCTACTTTCTCCAGCGGCGTGTGTTCATCTTTTTGCAGCAATTGGCGAAAAAGGCGAGTGCGCGTCAGAAAAAACAGGCAGATCAACATCAATGCGGCACGATCAAACACCGCCAGCAACATCGTGAAGTGGGAAGACACAGGCGACTCTTGGTAGGAAAAGGTGATAGCCATGATAAAAAATGTGATCGCGATCCGCTAGCAGCGATCAACGTTAAGCGCGATGTTTCTTCGCCAGATCAATTTATCTGCTTAAAAATCACAAAAGAGGAAAGGTTGAGTGATAAAAAGGGGATCTGTTTTTCATGTGCGAGACGCTGGTTGTCAATCAACCGGTTTGCTATGTTGCCAGGACAAAGCGTGCCAGTAACCACTGACTCGCCGCGAACGGGAGCAGAGTAATGCACTTAACCACATCCAGATTAATTTTAAGTACGTTGAAGTCTGAAGACTGGCAGCTGTTTCGCGCCGTACACGAAGACCACACCACCATGACGTGGGTGAGTGAAATTCCTGATGAGGCCGACCTGCGCCAGCGCTTTCACGAACGCCTCGCACCATGGCAAACCACCAGCTTTCACATGTTGTGTCTGGTCGCGCGGCGGCGCGATAACGGTGAAGCTATTGGCCTGTTTGGCTGTAGCCCGGAATGGGCGCCTTATCGTCAGGCGGAAGTGGGCTACATGCTGTTAAGCCGTCATTGCGGCCAGGGTTTTGGCAGTGAAGCGCTGGCGGCGCTGTGTGAGTTTTTGCTTAGCGCTGATTTTCACAAACTCAAGGCGATGGTGATTGAGGGCAACTGGCCGTCGCGGCGGATTCTGGAAAAAAACGGTTTTCAGCTTGAAGGTACTCTGCGGGATAATTATCTGCTAAACGGTCGTTGGGTAAACGATTGGGTGCTGGGTCGGCTGAATCAGGAAAAATAAAATAATTTTCTGCGGCTCTCGACAAACTTGTTATCGCCACGTTATGTTCTTGTTCAGGTCACCGCAGTGACCAGCGTCGCTCGGACGGTCCGGGCGCTAACGTAATCCAGAGGACTCCATGGCTGATAACAGCACACCCCGTCGTTTCTCGCGTATCGAACGTTTACCTCCGTATGTTTTCAACATCACTGCCGAACTGAAGATGGCTGCGCGTCGACGCGGCGAAGATATTATCGACTTTTCGATGGGAAATCCTGACGGCCCAACGCCGCCCCATATCGTGGAAAAGCTGTGTCAGGTTGCCCAGCGAGACGACACGCATGGCTATTCAACGTCCAAAGGCATACCACGCCTGCGTCGCGCCATTTCGCGCTGGTACGCCGAGCGTTATGAGGTTGAAATCGATCCAGAATCGGAGGCCATTGTCACCATCGGTTCGAAGGAAGGTCTGGCGCATCTGATGCTGGCTACCCTCGATCACGGCGATACCGTGCTGGTGCCAAATCCCAGCTATCCGATTCATATCTATGGTGCGGTGATTGCGGGTGCGCAGGTGCGTTCTGTTCCACTGGTGGCGGGCGTTGATTTCTTCAACGAACTGGAACGCGCCATCCGTGAAAGCTATCCCAAACCCAAGATGATGGTGCTGGGCTTCCCGTCCAATCCCACCGCACAGTGCGTGGAACTCGATTTCTTCGAGCGCGTCATTGCGCTGGCTAAACAGTACAACGTGCTGGTGATTCACGATCTTGCCTACGCTGACATCGTCTATGACGGTTGGAAAGCGCCGTCGATTATGCAGGTGCCCGGCGCCCGCGACGTGGCGGTAGAGTTCTTTACCTTGTCAAAAAGCTACAATATGGCGGGCTGGCGAATCGGTTTCATGGTTGGCAACAAAGAGCTGGTTTCAGCGCTGGCGCGGATAAAAAGTTACCACGATTACGGTACCTTCACGCCGCTACAGGTTGCTGCCATTGCGGCGCTGGAAGGCGATCAGCAATGCGTGCGCGATATTGCCGAGCAGTATAAACGTCGGCGTGATGTGCTGGTAAAAGGGCTGCACGAGGCGGGCTGGATGGTCGATAATCCAAAAGCTTCAATGTACGTTTGGGCCAAGATTCCCGATCACTATGCGCATCTGGGTTCGCTGGAGTTTGCTAAACATCTGCTGCAAGAAGCGAAAGTTTGCGTCTCGCCGGGCATCGGTTTTGGTGATTACGGCGATACCCATGTGCGATTTGCTCTGATTGAGAACAGCGATCGTATTCGGCAGGCGGTGCGGGGAATTAAAGCGATGTTTCGCGCCGATGGCATTCTGCCGGGCAGCGTAAAAAGTCTGGAAGAAGAGGCGTAAAAGCCAACTGGGGCGACAGCGATGTCGCCCCCTGCGGCGTTACAGCATCAGCACAAAAGTGCCAACCCACAGCAACACGAAAAACGAAATTCCCATCAAGGCATATTTCACAAAACAACTCCTCTGAGCGGTTACGATGATGGCGATCCCCGGCCAGCGCAACGCGAACAGATTGAGAACAAGGTCTCCGCTTACTACCACGAAACGCTTTTTCTCGGGTCGATCTGAGCAACTCAGAACAGGATCGGGCGCTAATTTACGCGGATTCAGTCGTAAATGAAATAGGGTGATACTGAGATATTACTCACAAAATTTAACGCACCTGAATTTCAGGGATCGCGGACATGCCTACCCGTAATTGCGCCAGATTTTGCTGCTCGCTATCCAGCACGATTTTCACAGGCAGGCGTTGAACCACTTTAGTGTAGTTACCTGTTGCGTTGTCGGGAGAGATGGCAGAAAAGGTTGCGCCGGTAGCGGGAGCAATGCTGTCAACGCGGCCTACAAAGGTTTTACCGGGTAGCGCATCCACCGTCACGTTAACGCGCTGACCTGGCCGGACATCCGCTAATTGCGTCTCAAGATAGTTGGCGGTGATGTAAGTTTGCTGCAGCGGGACGACCGCCAGCAGGCGAGTGCCGGCAGAAACGTAGGCACCCAAACGCACGGATCGTTGACCCACCATACCCGACACAGGCGCAGTGATGCGCGTGTAAGAGAGATTAAGTCGCGCCTGATCAACGCTGGCTTTAGCCGCTGCGACATCGGCCTCTGCCGAACCCACTGCTGCCTGTAACACGCCCACCTCTTTCATTGCTGAGGCTAATGCCGCCTGACTTTGGCGCACCGCCGCCTGTGCTGAGCGCTGGGTCGAACTGGCTTTTTGCTGATCATCAGCCGCCACGGTGCCGCTTTTATACAGGCGATTGTAGCGATCGGCACTTTGTCCGGCGTATTGCGCAGATGCCTGGCTGGCCGCAACGCTGGCTTTTTGCTGATCAATCACGGATTGCTGCTGTTCAAGCTGCGCCTGGCTGCTGAGTAGTTTGGCCTGGCTCACTTGCAAATCTGCTGCGGCACTTTCCAGTGCCACGCGATAATCTCGATCGTCCAGCGTTGCCAACACGTCGCCCGCTTTTACCTGCTGGTTATCCTGCACATTTACACTGGCGATATAGCCTGACACTTTTGGCGCAACTAACGTGTAGTCGGCATTGACGTAAGCATCATTGGTGCGGTGATCGTTGTCGGTCATCGCAGACCAGACAAAAAAGGCCATGACCAGTAAAACCAGCAATAGCAGGCTCAGCAGCACAGTTTTTCTCATTACTAAAGCACGCATATTCAATTATCTCGACGTCGGTGATACGGGTTGAATCAAAGTTTGTGGCGGCCAGACGCGCTTCGGCACAATGGCTGTCAATAAAAGCATGAAGGCGGCAAAGCCAATCAGCAGCAGCCAGGTATCGCTAAGACTCAATACCAGCGCCTGATGCTTTATTGATGTTGCAAAACCACTGAGGTTTTCGGTCGCGCTAACGCTGCCGTCAGGCAACAGCGGATGGCTACTGTTAGCCTGGCTACTCTCTGATGCGGTCATTAACCACGAACGGTTGGCCGCGTTGTTGATCAAAATATTGGAGTGAAACTGCTCACGGTGGCTAACAAACCAGCTCACTAACGTTGATGCCGCAATGCTGGAAAAACCACGCACGGTATTAAACATTGCTGAGGCAAAAGGCCCCTCCGGCGGTGCGACCACGCTGGTCGCGGTCATCAATATCGGCAAGATCACCATCGGCTGTCCGAAAGCTTGCAGGATTTGAATCAGCCAAAAGTTTTCTCGCGCCCAGTCGCTGGTGATCTGCATCCCTAAAAGAGAGGAAGTCACTAAACATCCCAGTCCCGCCGCCAGCATCCAGCGACAGTCAATCCAGCGAATATTGAGCAACGCCGCAATCAGTGGGGCGATGAGCAACTGCGGCAGGCCGATGGTTAACGCCAGCGGTGCAAACTGCACAGTACGGAAACCTTCAACCTGAGCGAAGTAAGCGGAAGGCAGGGCAGATCCTGAAAGTGAAACGATCAATACGCCTGCCAGCGCCAGTAATCCATGTGTCAGATTACGGCGTTGCAGCATCTGTAACTTAAACAGGGGCAGCGGATGAAACCATTCGTTAATCAGGAACACCACAAACAGCGGCAGCGCGGTCAGCAGCATGCCGGCAATTAACGGCGAATCGAGCCAGTCGAGGCGTTCACCTTGAGTGAGCACCAGGATCAGCAGTGACATGGCGCTGCAGCCGGTGAGCATGCCAAACAGATCAATCTGCTTAAAACGTTCAATACGCAGGGGATCCTGTGGCAATCCGTAGCCAATCAATACCATTGCGATAAGCATCGCGGGCACGACTTGCCAGAACACAAACATCCAGCTGACATCATCGGTCCAGAACGCTGCCAACGATGCGGCCATATTAGGGCCAAACGTCGCGGTTAAGGCATAAGCGCCAAGACCATACAGTTTTAGCGGTGGCGGCAGAAAGCGCAGCGCAACGGTCATCAGCATCGGCGGCAGCGCACCACCAAATAAACCCTGTAATACGCGTAAACCGATAAACATTGCCGGGGTTGGCATCAATGGCAGCAGAATGCCGGTCAGCATAAAACCCGCCGCCACCGTTAATGTGAAGCGGCGTAGCGAGAAGGTAACGGCAAACCAAGGCGCGATCATCATCGCCGCCACTTCGGCGGCCTGATAAGCAGAAATTATCCAGCTACTTTGATCGTAACTGATGCCGGTAGCCGCACGAATATCAGCTAAAGCGATATCGGTAACGCGATCGTTTAATCCCGAGGTCAGTGCAGCAATTAATACGCCGATCAAACCCAGCGCAAGGCGCAGAGTAAAAGGATGAAGCGCCGGCGCGGGGGCTGGCTTGACGGTCATAGCAGGTGATCTCTTGTTTTTATGATGCAGTGTATTGCGATGTGATACAGGTCGTAATCTTACATCCCGATATGCTGTATTGCAATGTGGTACAGGCTGTAAAAAGTGTTTTTTTCGCGTTACAGTAGGGCAGCTCAAACAGGACGACGCTATGGCTCAACTTCCATCCAGCCGCGAGGATGAAAAAACCGGCGGTATTCAGGTTATCGCTCGCGCAGCAAAAATCTTAAACGCCTTGGGAGAACACCCAGGCGGCATGAGCTTGGGAGAAATCGCGCAGGCGGTTGATTTACCCCGCTCAACGGTACAACGCATTGTTGCGGCGCTCGACAGTGCGCAATTGGTACGCAGTACCGGCGCAGGGGGTTTGCGACTTGGCCCGGCGCTGCTCAAACTTATTTCAAGCGTGCACACCGATGTGGTGGATTTAGCAAAGCCGCTGCTGGAAAAATTGTGTGCCGATATCAATGAAACCGTTTCACTGGCGCGCGCCAGCGGCACGCAATTGGCTATCGTGCATTATGTGGTGGCAACGCGTGAACTGCGCGTAGTGCCGCGTATAGGGCTGAATCTTCCGCTTTACAGTACGTCTGGTGGTCGGGCATTGCTGGCGTTAGAAAGCGATGAAGATGTGCGGGTTATGGTGGGTGAAGCTTACCGTGAACTCACTGAAATGACGGTGAAAACCCTGCCTCAACTGCTTGAACGAATCGCGGAAGTACGTGAAACCGGCATCTCTTACGATCGGGGTGAAACGCTGGAAGGCATCTCCACCATGGCGGTGGCGCTAGACACGCTGTTTGGCCGTTTCTCTGTCTCTTTACTGGTACCGACTGCACGATTTCTTAAGCACGAAGCTCGCTATCGTGAAGAAATACTCAAGTGCAAAGACGCGCTGGTGCGCGAAATTGGCAAAATCGCCGCTGTAGAAGGATAACCCTTTGATGAAAACCTTGTTAATGGCCATTGATAATTCGCCGGTCTCTGAAAAAGTTATTTCGTTGGCCACTGATGAAGCGCTGGCGCATAACGCGCAGGTTGTGGTGCTGTGCTGCATTGACCCATCTTATTCCTCTTGCAACCAACCGATTGAGATTGATGCAGGTGAAGATCCCGCTGATTTCCTTGCCGCGCAAGATGAGCAAAACAGTGCCGAGATGGTGGTGCGCCGTGCATTGGCATTACTGTTACGTGCTGGCGTAAATGCGCGCGGAATGATCCTGGCGGGCGAAGCGGCTGATACCATCATTGCCCAGTCGGAACAGCTTCAAACCAGCATGATTATTATGGGTCGTCGCCATCTTTCATCCTTTAATCGCTTACTGAAAGGATCGGTGAGTGCTTCTGTGATTGAACGCGCCCATTGCCCGGTTTTAATTGACGTTCGTAAGGACTAACTTTTCCGCATGACCTCTCTGTTCATCACTACGCTGGTGGCTTTTGCGCTGCTGGCGTTGATCATCATCGTGCTGATAAAAACGACGCGACTGCGAGCCTGGCAAGGCGTACTTATTTTTGTTTTTCCGCTGCTCCTGGCGAATTTACTCTGGTTCAGTTGGGTACAACCCAAGCAGCAGCAAGTGCAGCAGCGCGAAAAAGCGGTGCTGCTGCTGTCACAAACGCCCGGTTATCGCGTTTTACAACAGCAGGAACCTGCGCTGTGGCAATTGCTGGTACAGGAGTTCCTGCACAAAACCCGTGCGGGTGAATCACCGCAGCAGGCGATTGGCGAACTGCGTGGTTGGCTGGCGGACGTCATTAATCAGCGTTTGATGCGCGCATCAGATAAAGCCGTCGTAAATTATATCGGTGTTTCAGTGCAGGAGATGCAGGCGCTGAACCAGCGCGATCCGCAGCTCTGCTTTCGCTATCTTTATCCGCAAGTTAGCGGCGGTGTGAATGTTGAGAAAACCCTTTCTGCCGAGTTGAATAAACTGGACGCGCAGGCGATGGAACAGCTGTTGCTGGCCAGCACTGGCGCGGAACAGCCAATGGATAAAGTCACAGCCCAGCGTGATCTGCAAAATATCGTGGCACATCTCTATAAAAAATGGGGAGATAAGCTGCAGCAATTGAACATGCCAGCCGATACCGCTGTAGATCGTTCATCAATGTGCGTGATGTCGATCGATCTTTATAGCGCGATTCTCGCATTACCTGACAAGCAAGCGGCCAATTTGCTTCGTAGAATGATTGCACTTTCCGGCTAGCAGGCAAAAAAAAGCCCGCTCAGCGCGGGCTAGAAAGGTCAAGATGAGTTTTTCTTCTGGATTTTACCTGGTGTGGTACAGACTTCGTTTTGTCTGAATGCATCTTGTCACGCCGTTAATGATAGATATAGCCGTTTAATCTTATTGATTTAATCGGTGAAATCTCGTGATATTGAAAGAATTCGCGCATTAATCCTATGGATGCGTCTGCTGTAGCGGCTTACACTGCGCGGCAATGTGAGGACATGAAAAATGAATAAATTATTAACCGGCGCACTGGCACTTATTCTGTTGAGCGGTTGTACTGCCAACAAACCGGGAGCATTTGAACGCATTGATGAAGATACCCGTTCAAATACAGTGCAATATCGTTTTGATCCAGAGAAAGTTAATAAAGACGCGCTGGACATTGATCTGGCGGAATATTGCAATAAGAAAGGATTTGATAAAGTTGAATCTTTACCGGCGCAGGATAGCCATATTCCAGGTCTGAAGAAGGCTTGGTATCAATGTAATTATGCGGTGAAGAGTTAATAAAAAAGGGCGGGATACATTGTCCCGCCCTGATCTTATTTTTATTTTATGCTGTGTGAAATCTTTGCCCGTTAGCGGCGATGATACCCGCCATGGTTATTGCCATGATAACCGCCGTGATGCCCTCCATGATAACCTCCGCCTCCATGATATCCGCCGCCGTGTCGCGGTCCAATGATACAGCCGCTAAGTAAAGTAATTAGCGCAAACACCGAAGCGACTTTAATAATATTTTTCATGGAAAGTTCTCCTCTTTTCCGATGACTACGACATTACGCCGGAAAAATGGAGTGAAGATGCACGAAATGTAGAGTTATTTAGAGAGATATTTCGGAGTATTACAAAGTGCGGTTTTTTGCAGCAAGAAAATATAATCCAATCAGAATTCACTGAATAGAAAATACTATCGGCGAGAATAGTCCTAAAATCAAGAGAAAATAATTCTCATTCCGCACGAAATTGCCGCTACATTATTATCAGGTTATCTGATTGGGAGAGAGCAATGCCGCATACAGTTAAAACAGCGTTAGCTTTACAAGCTGAATTAGGCGAATGCCCGTTGTGGTCAGTCAAGGAGCAGGTTTTATGGTGCGTTGACATTCTGGCACCCGCTATCCACTGCTTTGATCCACGCAGTGGTGAAGTGAAGACCTTTCCGCAGGTTGAAGAAGTGGGATGCATTGGCTTACGGGAAGAGGGCGGCTTGATTGCAGCGCTTCGTAGCGGTGTGTGGTTGCTGGATGCGCAAGGCAAGCCACAGCGCAAAGTGGCAGACAATCCGGGCGTTGCGGCGAAAAGCCGTTTCAACGACGGACGCGTCGATCCCTGGGGCAACTTTTGGTGTGGCAGTCTTTGGGAACCACAAGACAAAAACGGTGGCCTGCTGTGCCGAGTCAATTCAGCGTTGGAACTGGAAGTAAAAGCGCGCGACATAAAAATCTCAAACGGCCTGGCTTTTTCCGCCGATCGCCGCTGGATGTATCACAGCGATACGCCGAACGAGGTGTTATATCGCTATCCGTTGAATGAGAGCGGCGAACCGGGCGAACGAGAACTCTTCCGCCGTTTTGATGCAAAAGGCGGTTTGCCCGATGGCGCCGCGGTCGACAGTGAAGGCTTTTACTGGTCTGCGCAATTTGATGGCGGGCGCGTAGTGCGTATCGATCCCAACAGCGCAGAGATTGTTGATGAAATCGTCCTGCCAGTGAAATGGCCCACCATGGTGGCGTTCGGAGGCGCGGATTTGAAGACGCTCTATATCACCAGTTCACGTGAAGATCGTACCGAGGAGGAGCTGGCACGCTACCCGCAATCAGGCGACATTTTTTCGGTGGAGCTTGATATTGCAGGTCTTGCTGAGCCGCTGTTTCGCGGCTAAAACGAAAAAGGGCTGCAACGCATGCAGCCCTTTTTTCAGCACTATTGTGCCGCAGGGTATGTGCGGATCAGTTGCGCTGTAACAGCTGCTTGCCGGGGGCATCACGCTGCGGTAGACGAACGGTCAATGACAAAAACAGTGAGATCACTAATAACGTCATAATCAAGCTGAAGGTGACAGTGAATCCACCGAACAGCGAAGCCACCAGCGATCCCATCACGCTACCAATACCAAAGCCGAGATAAATTAATCCGTAGTTTTTGGTCAAATTATTCAGGCCGAAGAAATCACTGACCAATGACGGAAACACGGTTATCGTGCCACCGAAACTAAAGGCGACACAGGCGACTGATAAGAAGAAGGTGGTTTCATTCATCTGCGTGAAGAGCAATACGCTCATACCGGTCAGTGACACAATCTGCGCCAGTGAAATGACGCGAATACGCGCCATCTTATCTGACAACACGCCGAGGATTAAACGGCCGCTGAGGTTAGCAATCGCAATCACCGTTACCGCGTTTGCAGCAGTTTGCGTTGTCAAATGCACCAAGCCTTCACCAATATCTTTCGCCACCCCGATAACGTACAAACCGCTCATGCAGGCAGTCAGGAACATCAACGCCAACATCCAGTACTGCGGTAAGCGTACTGATTGCGCCAGCGTGTAATCACGTGTCCGTTCGCGAATGGCATTCGCAGCGCTTTGTTGTGGTGCTTCACGCATCATCAAGGCACCGATGATAATCATCGACATCGCCAGCAGACCCCAAATAATGAAGGTTTGCTCCAGACCAAAGCGTGTGAGCAGCGCGCCACAGATGAATTTGAAACCCAGGCTTCCCAAACCATATGCACCAATCGCACAGGCTGAAATCATGCCTTTCCGCTCAGGAAACCACTTAACGCAGTTCGATAAGGTCATCAGATAACCCGCGCCATCCGCCAGACCCACTAAAATACCGGCGCTGAGATAGAGCATCATCAGGTTGTCCGCATGGGCTGTCAGCCAAAAGCCCAGCGCCATTAAAATGCCCGCGCCAATCGTCACGTTACGTACGCCAAACAGTTCCTGCAATTTACCCGCCAACGACGACGCGACAGCCAAACCTAGGCTGAGCAGCCCAAACGAGAACGCCACCTGACTGACTGAGGCATCCAGTTTTTGTGATAACTGCCCGTTGAATAAACTCCAGGTGTAAACCGAACCCAGTGCAAACTGCGTAATCACGGTGCCGATCAGGGTAAGCCAGCGCGTACGCTGGTAAGACGCTTGTTGAGTCTGATTCATGACTTATCTCTCCCGCCTGGGAATCTGGAAACTGCATTCAGGTTACTTCAGGCTTTCGCGCGCAGGAGAAACAACGGAATGAACGGAACGGTAAACGGAATGAAATGCCACTAAGCGGGTATGAACGGTTTGACCGCTATATGTAACCGAAGCGGCAAAGTAATAAGTAACGGTAATTAGCCGTAAGATAATGTTTCAATCAGCGCGTTGCGAAAGCAAGTTTGTAGTTTTTTTGCCAGGCTAAGGGTTCACTTATCAGGAGGAAATATGAAAGACCGTACATATGAATCCGTTACCAGCGAGAATGAAGTGTGCTGCATTATCGGTCAGGCTGTGATTGAACTGAGCGTAGAACAACAGCCGGTAACAAAGTCGACTCTGGCGTTGAAGCTGCTGTCGATGGCCGATCGTGATAGTGACGATGAGCGTGTGTTGCTTTACTGGATTGCGCGTAAAGCCATCAATCAACCACAGAAACTTAATATAAACCAACAACAATGGGCCTGACACTCAACAGAATGCGGGCCGAAACCCGCAATCCAGTCAAGCAATAGCGCGGCGACGGATCGTCGGCCAGCGGGCAAACATCACTAAATTGCCCAGCAAGATCATGACAAGGCCAAGGATGGCGCTTGCGTGCCAAACATACCCTTCATAGCGGGTTGACAATGCCAATGCGACCAGCGGGAACAGCAGCGTGCAATAGGCGGCCTGACTCGATCCAATACGGCCTACCAACGTAAAATACGCAGCAAAGCCAATCACCGAGCCAAATATTGCCAGATAGCTTAATGCCCCCAACCATTGCACGTTCCAGGTAGGTTGCAGCGATTCACCTTGCACCAGCGATAACGCCGCCATCACTAACGCGCCATAGAGCATGCCGTAACTATTGGTGGTCAACACATCGCGTTTCACGCGCTGATGGCGATTACTGATCATATTGCCAAACGAAAAGCCCAGCGTACCGAGTGCGCTTAATCCAATGCCCCACAGCAACTCGGCTGAAGCTTGGGTGTCACGTAGGTCATGCCAAAACAGGGCGACGATACCGCCAATACCCAGCAAGGCGGCGGGGAAGAGGCGTGCTGAAGGACGTTGACGAAAGAAGATCCAACTGTTGAGGGCGTTATACAGCACCGCCATCGAAAAGATCACCGACTCTAGTCCACTGCTGATCCACGCGGCTGCATGATAAAAACAGACAAAATTGAAGCCGAAAACACAGCAGCCTTGTAACAGGCAAAACAGGTGATCGCGCAGCGTTAAGCTCTGCAGGCGTTTGAACAGACGCAGCGCCACCAACATCACCCCAGCAGCCAGTAGAAATCGCCAGAACACCGCCACGGTGACAGCACTGCCGCCCGCAGCCTGTTGTGCGTAAATGGCAATCCAGGTGGTGCCCCAAATGATGACGACGGAAAGGTATAAAAACAGGTTCATTGCGATTCTCCATACCAGAATGGGCGCAGTGTATGCCGCCTCTGGCAGGCTGGCTTGCACCGGGCTGCGCTGAACTTGCAAATTCTTGCGCATTTTTCGCCATCGTCCCGATGTGACCTGTTTTCTGTCCGCCTTCCGCCGTAAACTCATCGCATGTTTTTAAGGGACCGATGCGACGATGAGCACCTACCAGACGTTTGATATTCTGCAACGCGCCAATGCGCAGTTACGCGATACGGTGCATTTAAATAGCGGTGTTCAGCTGGCGGCGTGGTTTAACCGTGGCGTGCGGGTGACCAATCTCAGCGATCATCACACGCTCAGTCTCTACGTTGCCGACGGTTATGACACATGGCATAAAACGCCGCACGGCTGGCATAACGGCGGCGGCCCCGATCGCTTTTGTTTAATGCCCGCAGGAACCGAATCCACCTGGGATGTGCGAGCAAACTTGTCGTTTGTACACCTTTACTGTACCGAAACGCAGATGCGCCAGCTGGCGGAACAGACGTGGGATCGCAGTCCTGCGCGGCTCACGCTCGATCAAAAAGTGTTCGCCGATGACGATCGTATCACCCAACTCTATCGCCATTTTTTGCTGAGTTGCGACTGGCAACAGCCCGCTAACCAGCTCATGCTGAGCAGCGCCTCAACGCTGCTTCTGACACATCTGTTGCAGCAGTACAGTGACGTTCAATGGCAATTACCGCAGGTGCGTGGCGGGCTGGCACCAGCGGTACAGCGTCGGGTGATGGAGTTTATTGACGCGAATCTCGAGCAACCTTTAACGCTCGCAGAGCTGGCGCAGGAAGCAGCCTTAAGTGAGTTTCACTTTGCCCGCATGTTCCGTCACGCCGTTGGCGAGGCACCTCATCAATTTATCATGCGTCGCCGCATGCAGCGCGCACAGCAATTGTTGGCACAGCCGCAGCTTTCACTTACTGATATTGCATTACGCTGTGGGTTCTACTCTTCCAGTCACTTCAGTAATCGCTTCCGCCAGGTTCACGGTGTTTCACCCTCTGTTTATCGCCAAGGGATGCGCTGAAGCTGATAAGAAATGTCGATGCACTTCAGGCGTTCTGCGCCGTGTCTATCGGACTCATATCTCTCACTGCGGGAAGAGATATGAGCGAGTCACATCGTCAACCTTTCTGATTTCCCCGGCGAGTATCAATAAGCCTTATTTAAGAAAAAAATAAAAAATATTGCTTCTTAGGTCACACGCTATCTTCCGTTTACCCGGTAACGGATAAGATCTCATTTTTAATAAAAAACTAAAAAATCAGATCCCTCATGATATTTGGGTTTTCTGCACAATTTTTAAACTTAAGTCAAATTGATCATTTGCCGTACACCCTTATTCCATGGGCCTTGCAGAGACGTCGTAAGAAATTTCTTATAAATCAGAAAGATGATCTCTTTTGGTCGCATGCATTATTTGAAATATTAGGTTACATAATTTTACTTCCAATCACATAACTAACGTTTCTAAACTCCGTCCATAGGGGATTATCCGAATTTTTTCTTTTCAGATAAATACCCAAAAAAACACAGTGTCAGCATGCTAGTGAATGGAATGTGCTTGCTTTTGACGCCTGTTTTTTGATTCACGTCGGATGATGTGAACAGGGGGTTGTGCTGGCATGGTAAGCCGTTCTTATTAATTTCTCACTGGTATTGACCGTTTCTATTACTCCATAGAACAGGGACAGCCATGTCTAATTCCTATCAATCCGAGATCCCAAAGGCTCGCGTTAATATCCAACTGAGTGTGCATACCGGCGGTGCGCAGAAGAAAGTCGAATTACCTCTCAAACTGATGGTGATGGGCGATTACAGCAACGGTGCCGAGCAACGTCCGGCGTCTGAGCGTGAAAAAGTCGACGTCAATAAAAACAACTTCGACAGCGTGCTCGCCGAATTCTCCCCCTCCGTCAATCTTTCTGTAGAAAACACCCTGGCCGGTGACGGCAGTGAAGAAAACGTCAGCCTCTCCTTCGCTCAGATGAAAGACTTCGAGCCGGAGCAGGTAGCCCGTCAAATCCCGCAGCTCAAGGCGATGCTTGCCATGCGTAATCTGCTACGCGACCTGAAGGCTAACCTGCTGGACAACGCGACCTTCCGCAAAGAGCTGGAAAAAATCCTGCTTGACCCAACGCTTAGCGCAGAACTGCGCAATGAGCTGTCTGCCCTGGCACCAAAACAAGCCTGAAGGTCGTGATGTTTAACGGATTAACGAAGAGAAGATGCTGATGTTTGTGAAAAATGAAAATGCTGCCGGCGGGGAAAGTATCGTGCCGGATCGCCCGGAAGCAGGTGGTGTGTATGCCACCCTGTTTGAAAAAATCAACCTGAACCCGGTGTCAGAGCTGAGTGCGCTTGATATCTGGCAGGACAACCAGGCAATGTCGGATGCGACGGCCGATGAGCGTCTGACCGCCGGCATGCAGGTGTTTCTGGAGTGCCTGAGCAAAGCGGGTTCAAAAGTTGAAAAGCTGGACAAAACCCTGATTGACCACCATATCGCCGAGCTGGATTTTCAGATTAGCCGCCAGTTGGATGCAGTCATGCATCATCAGGAATTTCAAAAGGTTGAGTCTTTGTGGCGCGGGGTGAAGTCCCTGGTCGACAAAACTGACTTCCGTCAGAACGTCAAAATCGAACTGCTGGACGTGTCGAAAGATGACCTGCGTCAGGATTTTGAAGACGCGCCGGAGATTATTCAGAGCGGATTATACCAGCACACATATACCGCAGAATACGATTCTCCAGGCGGAGAGCCGATTGCCGCGCTGATTTCTGCCTACGAGTTTGATGCCTCTGCGCAGGACATGGCGCTGCTGCGTAATATCTCCAAAGTGTCCGCTGCCGCCCATATGCCGTTCATCGGTTCTGCGGGTCCGAAATTTTTCCTTAAGGACAAAATGGAAGAGGTCGCGGCTATCAAGGACATTGGTAACTACTTCGACCGCGCCGAATACATCAAGTGGAAATCTTTCCGTGAGACGGACGATTCCCGCTACATCGGTCTGGTGATGCCGCGCGTGCTGGGCCGTCTGCCATACGGCCCGGACACTGTGCCGGTGCGCAGCTTCAACTACGTCGAAGAGGTGAAAGGCCCTGACCACGATAAATACCTGTGGACCAACGCCTCCTTTGCCTTTGCGGCCAATATGGTGAAAAGCTTCATCAGCAACGGCTGGTGCGTGCAGATTCGCGGCCCGCAGGCCGGCGGGGCGGTGCAGGACTTGCCAATCCACCTGTATGACCTGGGCACCGGCAATCAGGTGAAGATCCCGTCTGAAGTGATTATCCCGGAAACCCGCGAATTTGAATTCGCCAACCTCGGCTTTATCCCGCTGTCGTACTACAAAAACCGCGACTACGCCTGCTTCTTCTCGGCTAACTCCGCGCAAAAGCCGACGCTGTATGACACGGCGGATGCGACGGCTAACAGCCGTATTAATTCCCGTTTGCCGTACATCTTCCTACTGTCGCGTATTGCGCACTACCTGAAGCTTATTCAGCGTGAAAATATCGGCACGACGAAAGACCGTCGTCTGCTGGAGCTGGAGCTAAACACCTGGGTACGCACGCTGGTAACTGAAATGACCGATCCGGGCGATTCACTTCAGGCGTCACACCCGCTGCGCGATGCGAAAGTGACCGTGGAGGATATTGAAGATAATCCGGGCTTCTTCCGCGTGAAACTGTATGCGATCCCGCACTTCCAGGTTGAAGGCATGGACGTCAACCTGTCGCTGGTTTCCCAGATGCCGAAGGCGAAATCATAAGCTAAGGCAGGAAGCCAATGAAAACGGAACAACCGTTATGGGGCAGGGGCGTTATGGTCTCTCCCCAGCACTTCCAGCAACAGGCCGCGTATGCGGCCTGGTCTGCGGAATGCATCGCCCGACTGGGTCTCTCCCATCCCTGGGGAATGATTGAGGCCACTTTCGAACCGGATGCACTGAAACTGGGTCGTCTGCAGGCCCGTCATCTGCACATCCGTTTCCCCGATAGCACGCTTATCGATACGGATAATGCTGACGACCTGCCGCCGGTGCTGGCGCTTGAGGGCGAATCACAGGAAGTGGTGGTGGTTCTGGCCCTTCCGCTGCTTCGAGCGAATGGCGGCAACTGTCTTAAATCTGATGAGGTGGCCGATCGCCCTGTTCGCTATCGCCAGCGCTGGCGGAATGTCCGCAATACCTTCGGGGAAGATACCCGCCAGATTGCGGTGATGCAGCCAGAGCTGACGATGCGTTTCGCCCATCAGAACAACAGCGATTACCTGACCTGCCCGGTCGCCCGCCTGCAGCAGGATTCGCAGGGGGCGTGGTTACTGGATGAGACGTTTCTTCCCCCGCTCCTTACCATCCAGGGCAGTCGCTGGCTGGTGACCCAGCTGGAACAGCTGATGACGCAACTGCGTGCCCGTCTGAGTCGCCTGATGGCCATGCGTCGTGAAAGTAACGAGCGCATGGCGGATTTTGCCGTGGCCGACGTGTCTCTGTTCTGGTTGCTCAATGCCCTGAACAGCGCAGAACCCGTGCTCGGACAGTTTCAGCGCCACCCGCAAAGTCCACCGGAACGTCTGTACCCAGAACTGACCCGCCTTGCGGGCAGTCTGCTGACCTTCTCGCTGGAACACCAGGTGAGTGCTATTCCTGTCTGGCAGCATGAGCAACTGAATAATGTCTTCCCGCCGCTGTTTGACTTGCTGGGCGACCTGCTGGAAGCCAGCCTGCCGTCGCGGGTGGTAGCGATTGAACTTGAGCATGATGCCCGGCTTCACTTCTGGCAGGCCCGTCTGCATGACCCACGTCTGCGTGAAGGGGCGGATTACTACCTCTCCGTGCGTTCACCGATGCCGGTGGCCCAGTTGCAGGAGCAGTTCCCGCGCCAGTGCAAGGTCGGCAGCCCTGATCATGTCAGGAGTATCGTCAATTCTTCACGGGTGGGTGTGCCTCTGACGCCGCTGCGTCATGTGCCGGCCGCCATTCCACTGCGTCTGGAAAACCAGTATTTCAGCCTTGATGTCTCTCATCCTCTGGCCACCGAAATGCTTCAGGGGGGCACCTGTATGTTTTACGTTCCGGGCATGCTCGGCGAGCCTGATCTTGAACTCTTTGCGGTGCTGAGAACATGAGTGAGCGCAAACGCGGCGCGGCCGCGTCCATTGATATTGATGCCCTGCTGCAGGACACCTGGCTGCAGGTGATCAGCCTGCGTCACGGTCCGAAGTTTCAGGATGGAGAAGGGCGCACGTTGTGGGAGCGCTGCATTGCTGATGTTGAGCGTGTGCAGCGTGAGCTGAAAGCGAGCGAACTCGATGAAGCCAGCTGTCAGCATATTCTCACTGCACAGTGTGCACTGCTTGATGAAGCGGTCAAAGGTCGCGGTGTGGAGGATGATGCCTGTGTGCAGTGGTATGACATCCCCCTGCAGGGACACTTCCTCGGCACCATGGATGCCGGTGATACGCTGTGCGATCGGATGCGCGATGTGTTGCGTGAACCGGCGCCTGACCATGCTGTCGTGATCTGCTTCCAGCGGGTCATGATGCTGGGGTTCCTCGGCAGTTTCCGCTCTCTGAACGACCCGGAGCGCCAGAAGCTCGTCAACGCACTCAGTGAACATGTCACGCCGTTCAGCTATCCACAAACCCATTCGGTGCTGGCGGAAAGCCTTGCCGGACGGGGAGTGGGCGGCTGGCTGGCGTCATGGCCCGTGTGTATTGGCCTGAGCGTGGTGGTAGTGGTTGCACTCTGGTGGGGACTGAGCCACTGGCTGGATCAGACGCTGCATATCCTCCTGCCGGGAGCCGTGAAATGAGTCCTGCACAACAGCGCGGGCTTGCGCTGTGGGCCGCCCTGCTGAGTGCAGTGGTCTGCCTGGGTTTCCTGCCGGTATCCCGACTGGTTTCTGTGCTTCTTCTGCTTACCGTTCTGGGGCTTATCCTGGCGTTCTGGACTGTCGCCAGTCGTCGTGCGGAGCATGACGTCACCCTGCGTCTGGATGACCTCCCGGAAGCCACTTACCGTCAGCCCGTAGTGCTGGTCTGTGGCGATCTGCCGCTGGCATGTATGCAGCAGTCATCGGTGCTTACGATCACACAGGGATGCTGGATCAGCGTGGAGGATCATCAGGATCTGGAGCAGGCAGCCCGCCAGATACTGTGGTTGCGACCTGACTGGGGTCGCCAGCTGTCGGTGATGGTCAGCGTCTGTCCACAGAAACACGCCGACAGCGAAGCGCTTGCCAGTCGTCTGCTGGCCCTGCGCTGGAAAATCAGCCAGCTGCGTAAAGAAACGGGTCATTCTGTGCCACTGGTTCTGAATGGTCAGGTTGGCAGCGCGATGACGAATGACCTGCTCTGGCAGGCGGCTATCCCGGGGGAAGGGGTGAGGGTCTGGCGTGAGTCTTCAGCGCCGAGTTCAATTGCTGCATGGGTCACCACCGGTGGGTCGCCTGCGATGCAGCAACAGGTGCTGATGAACAGCCTGATGAACTGGTGTCATCAGCACGTCAAAGCTGTATTTATGGATGAGAACCCCGACGTTCCTGTCATTGCACCTACCGCGATGCTGTGGGGAATAGGACCGATCCTTGCCGGAAGTCTGACCACATCAGCCTGGACAGCGTGGCTTTCCCGTCACACTGCGATGCAGCAGGTAGCGGGCTGGCAGCCGGTGGGAACGGACAGTACGGTTATATCCCCCTTCCCGGATTTTGTCCTGCCGCTGCTGCCTGAAGGGCGTGGCCTGACGCCGCGTGGGCGTACCTGCCGTTGTGCGCTCGGGATTTTCACGCTGGCGGCCATTGCTGCGCTGCTCAGTAGTGGCTGGAACAATCGCCAGCTGCTGCAGCGTGTGAGCTTCGATATTGCCCGCTATGACCCTATCCCGATGCATGATTTCGGACCAAAAGCCGACGCCGTTGCTGTCCTGCGTGACGATGCGGCAGAGCTGGATGACCAGGTGCGAAATGGCGTACCGGCGCGGATGGGCCTCGGTCTGTATCAGGGTGAGCGTCTGCGAATGCCTGTGCTGGATGCGATCCGTTCCTATGTGCCTCCACCACCGCCGCCTAAACCGCAGCCGAAAACCAAACCGTTACCAAAAACGGTTCGCCTCGACAACCTGTCGCTGTTTGACTCCGGCAAAGCGGATCTGAAGACGGGGTCCACCAAACTGCTGGTGGACTCCCTGGTGGGTATCAAGGCCAGGCCGGGCTGGTTGATTGTTGTCAGCGGACATACCGACAACACCGGCAATCCCCCCCTCAATCAGACACTCTCGCAGAAACGCGCCGAAGCGGTGCGTAACTGGATGCGCGATACCGGCGACGTGCCCGAAAGCTGTTTTGCGGTGCAGGGCTATGGCGAGAGCCGGCCTGTTGCAACCAATGATACCCCGGAAGGCCGTGCGCTTAACCGGCGTGTCGAAATCAGTCTGGTACCGCAGGCAGATGCCTGCCAGATGCCCGATACAACACCAGCGTCACCGGATGAACGTGACGTTTTAACTCAATAAATGGAGAAGTAAACCATGGCAATTCCTGTTTATCTTTGGCTCAAAGACGATGGCGGTGCGGACATTAAAGGGTCCGTAGACGTTAAGGACCGCGAAGGCAGCATCGAAGTGGTGGCACAGGAACACACTCTGTACATCCCGACCGATAACAACACCGGCAAGCTGACCGGAACCCGCATTCACACCCCGTTCCTGTTCACCAAAGAAATCGACTCGTCCAGCCCGTATTTGTACAAAGCGGTAACGACAGGCCAGACGCTGAAATCCGCTGAGTTTAAGTGGTACAAAATCAACGACGCAGGCCAGGAAGTAGAGTACTTCAACACCAAGCTTGAGAACGTGAAACTGGTGAAAGTCGCGCCGAAAATGCACGACATCAAAGACCCGGGCTACGAGAAGCATAACCACCTCGAAGCGATCGAACTGCGTTACGAGAAGATTACCTGGACCTACAAAGACGGCAACATCATTCATTCCGACTCGTGGAACGAACGCGCCACCGCCTAAGTTACTCGTCATATTTCGTGCGGTAACGGCGTTGGCTGCGTTCGCTTACCCCGGTCACTTACCGCTGTAAGCTCCCGGGGATTCGCGAACTTGCCGCCTTGTTACCGCACGAACTATTTAGAGTAACCACTTAGACGGGCAGTCCGTTCTGCCCGCCTTTTTCTTTGCTGAGCGCCTGCGTGACGGACGTTGAGCAAAGAAACCCACAAACTGCCAGCCTGACCGCATGCGCTTTGGTCCCCCTGCACGGGAAACAGCGAGGGGCGGTAGCGTGTCCGGCAGTTAATAAAGAGAGAGAGTTATGGAAAACCCAGCCATTCTGTTACGACGTCTGAACCCTTACTGCGCCCGCGCCATGGAAGGGGCGGCCTCCCTTTGCCAGACCCGCGCCCATGCGGAAATCCTGCCGGAGCACTGGCTGCTGAAACTGCTGGAACAGGGCGAGGGCGACCTCACGGTGCTGGCGCGTCGCTACGAATGGGATATGGACGCGCTGTGGCAGGATTTGCTCGGCTGGCTGGATACACTGCCACGCTCGGTGCGCGGGCGACCGCAGCTGTCTGACAATATTCAGACGCTGATGCAGCAAGCCTGGCTGATTGCGTCACTTAACGGAGAAGCGCAAATGCGCAGTGTCCATCTGCTGATGGCGCTTATCGGTAAACCAAAACTGGCACGCTGCGACGGTCTGTGGCCGCTGCTGACGCTGGGGCAGAGCCAGCTGGAGTCTCTGCGACCGCTGCTTGATGCGCAGTCGGACGAGCGACCGGAGGTTCAGCAGGCAGCAGAGCTGGCGCAGAGGCACGTCGGCGAGGTCGAATTCGTTGGCCGCCCGGTGGGCGCTGACGTCAAAGAGGGTGAACTGAACCCGGCGCTGCAAAGCGCACTGGATAAATTCACCCTCGACGTTACCGCCAAAGCGAAAGAGGGCAAGATTGACCCGGTGTTTGGTCGTGATACTGAAATTCGTCAGATGGTGGATATTCTCTCAAGACGTCGTAAGAACAACCCCATTCTGGTCGGCGAACCGGGTGTCGGTAAAACGGCCCTGGTGGAAGGTCTGGCGCTGCGCATTGCCGAGGGCAATGTGCCTGAATCGCTGAAAACCGTCAGCCTGCGTACCCTTGACCTTGGCCTGCTGCAGGCGGGCGCGGGGGTGAAGGGGGAGTTTGAACAGCGCCTGAAAAACGTCATCGATGCGGTGCAGCAGTCACCTACCCCCATTCTGCTGTTTATCGACGAAGCGCACACCATTATCGGTGCGGGCGATCAGGCGGGCGGGGCGGATGCCGCCAACCTGCTAAAGCCGGCTCTGGCGCGTGGCGAACTGCGCACCATCGCGGCCACTACTTGGTCTGAGTACAAACAGTATTTTGAACGTGACGCTGCCCTTGAACGCCGTTTCCAGATGGTGAAAGTCGACGAGCCGGATGATGAGACCGCCTGCCTGATGCTCAGGGGCCTAAAATCCCGCTACGCCGAACACCATGGTGTGTATATCACTGACGATGCGGTACGCGCTACCGTCACGCTGTCCCGACGCTACCTGACCGGTCGCCAGTTGCCGGACAAAGCCGTTGACCTGCTCGACACCGCGAGCGCCCGGGTGCGCATGAGTTTGGATACCGTGCCGGAAGCCATCACTCATCTAAACGCGCAGATGACCGCGCTCACGCTGGAAGAGCAGGCGCTGCTGGAAGATATCGCTGTCGGCGGTCATTCCCAAGGTGAGCGGCTGGATACCATTAAAAAATTGCGTCTGGTATTGAGTACGGATATCGCTACACAGGAACAGCGTTTCGTGCAAGAAAAAGCGCTGGCAGAACAGCTGATGGTCTGCCGTCAGGACATCAGCCGTCAGGCCGATATCCACGACCTGCAGCAACAGCTGGAAACGCTACAGCAGGATAATGCGCTGGTTCAGGTGGATGTGGATACGCGTACTGTCGCCAACGTGATTGCCGACTGGACCGGCGTGCCGCTCTCCTCATTAATGAAGGATGAGCAGACTGAACTGCTGAGTCTGGAGCATGAAATTGGCAAACGCGTGGTGGGCCAGAATGTGGCGCTGAACGCCATTGCGCAGCGGCTGCGCGCCGCCAAAACCGGACTCACCTCAGAGAACGGCCCGCAGGGCGTGTTCCTGTTGGTCGGCCCGAGCGGCACCGGTAAAACCGAAACCGCGCTCACGCTGGCGAATGTGCTGTACGGCGGCGAAAAGTCCCTTATCACCATCAACCTGTCGGAGTACCAGGAGCCGCATACTGTCAGCCAGCTGAAAGGGTCGCCGCCGGGCTACGTGGGCTATGGTCAGGGCGGCATACTGACTGAAGCGGTACGCAAGCGCCCGTACAGCGTGGTGTTGCTTGATGAAGTGGAAAAAGCACACCGCGACGTGATGAACCTGTTCTACCAGGTCTTTGACCGCGGCTTCATGCGCGACGGCGAAGGGCGTGAAATCGACTTTCGCAACACCGTGATTCTGATGACCTCCAACCTCGGCAGTGACCACCTGATGCAGCTGCTGGACGAACAGCCGGAAGCCACCGAAAGCAACCTGCACGAACTGCTGCGCCCGATCCTGCGCGACCACTTCCAGCCAGCGCTGCTGGCACGTTTTCAGACGGTGATTTACCGCCCGCTGAGCGAGCCGGCAATGCGTACCATCGTGGAAATGAAACTGGGCCAGGTCAGCAAGCGCTTACATCGCCATTACGGTCTGACCACGCATATCGACGAGAGCCTGTTCGACGCCCTGACGGCTGCCTGTCTGCTGCCGGATACCGGTGCGCGTAATGTCGACAGCCTGCTAAACCAGCAAGTTTTGCCGGTGCTGAGCCAGCAGTTACTTACTCATATGGCCGCGAAGCAAAAACCAAAATCGCTGACGCTGGGATGGAGTGATGAAGAAGGGATTGCGCTGGAATTTGAACAGTCTGAAGGAGGGCGCGCATGAGCATGAGCCTGCCGATATTGTTCAGCCACAACCACCACCTGCTGGTGGTCAAAGGCTTTGAGTCCGCCCTCGATGTACTGGCGTTTGAAGGCGATGAAGCTCTGAGTACACCGTTCAGCTACCGTATTGAATTCACAAGCTCTGACCATGCCATCAGCAAAGAAATGATGCTGATGAAAGCGGCTTCCCTGACGCTGCAGGCCCCGGTTGACCAGGGTTACGGCATCAAAATGCAGCAGGCCGTGCGAACCCTTCAGGGAGTAGTGAGTGGCTTTGAACGTCTCAACACCTCAAAAGATGAAACCCATTATGCCCTGACGGTCGAGCCACGCCTGGCGCTGCTCGACCGTTCGCACCAGAACGCCATTTATCAGGATATGTCCGTTCCACAGATTGTGGAAAAAATCCTGCGCGAGCGCCACAACATGCGCGGTCAGGATTTTCTGTTCTCGCTCTCAAAAGAGTACCCGCGTCGTGAGCAGGTAATGCAGTACGGCGAGGACGACCTGCACTTTATTACCCGCCTGTTGGGTGAGGTGGGTATCTGGTTCCGCTTTACCACCGACACGCGCCTGAACATCGATGTCGTGGAGTTCTACGACGGTCAGCAGGGCTATGAAAAAGGCCTGACGCTGCCATCGGTGCCGCCATCAGGGCAGCATTCGCAGGGTGTGGACTCGGTCTGGGGCATGGAGAGCCGTCATAACGTGGTGCAGAAGCAGGTCAGCACCCGTGATTACAACTACCGCCAGGCCACGGATGACATGAACACCCAGGTCGATGCGACTCGCGGGGATGCCACCACCTACGGTGATGCCTATCACTATGCTGATAACTATCTGACACCGGGCAGTACCTATGACCACAATCCGGTCCCGGAGTCCGGGGCGTTTTATGCCCGCATTCGTCATGAGCGCTACCTGAATGGCCAGACGCAGACCCATGCCATCACCAGCTGTCCGACCCTCTCTCCGGGGCAGGTGCTCAAAGTCACCGGTGGGTACGAAGTGGCAGACGTGTTTGCTCAAGGCGTGGTCATCACGGCGATGCACAGCCATGCGCGGCGGGATGAAGATTTTGGCGTCAACTTCGACGGGATCCCGGACAGCACTGATTTTAGTTTCCGCCCTGAGCCTGGCTCACGCCCGGTGATGGCCGGCACATTACCGGCCCGCGTCACGAGCACCACCGAGAACGACACATACGGCCACATCGATAAAGAAGGCCGCTATCGCGTCAACATGTTGTTTGACCGCGATAACTGGGAGACCGGGTTTGAGAGCCTGTGGGTCCGGCAGTCCCGCCCGTATGCCGGCGATACCTACGGTCTGCACCTGCCGCTGCTGACGGGCACCGAAGTGGCGATTGGCTTTGAGGACGGTAACCCGGACAGACCGTATATCTCCGGCGTGCTGCACGACTCGGCGCACGGTGACCATGTCACTATCCGAAACTACAAACGTAACGTCCTGCGCACCCCGGCGAACAACAAAATCCGCCTCGATGACAGCCGTGATCAGGAACATATCAAGGTCTCCACCGAGTACGGCGGCAAGAGCCAGCTGAATCTCGGACATTTAGTAGATGCTGAGAAGCAGAAGCGCGGTGAGGGTTTTGAGCTCAGAACCGACAGGTGGGGAGCCATCCGGGCACAGAAAGGAATGTTCATCAGCGCTGATGGTCAGACAAAAGCGCAGGGCCAGGTGCTGGAGATGCAGCCGGCGGTCAGCAATCTGAGTGATGCCCGGGAGCAGATGACATCCATCTCCGATGACGCGCAGAAGGCGACCGCGAACCCGGCCGATCTCCAGGCACAAATTAAACTGCTGGAACGGCAGCTGACGGACCTCAAAAAATCAGTGCTGCTGCTCAGCGCGCCGGAGGGAATGGCGTTAACCAGCGGACAACATCTGCAGGTATCTGCTGTGCAGAACCTGATAGCTACTGCCGGTAAAAATGCCGACGTCAGCGTGGTGAAAAATCTGTTCATCGGGGTAGGTAACGCCCTGAGTGTGTTTGTCCGTAAGCTGGGGATCAAGCTCATCGCGAATCAGGGGCCGGTGAGGATCCAGGCACAGAATGACCTGATGGAGCTCATCGCTCGTGGAGAAATCAGCGTCGTCAGTACCGAAGATCGTATCGAGATTATTGCCAAGAAGCAGGTCACGATCAACGGGGGTGGAAGCTATATCACCCTCGATGCCAATGGCATTGAGTCTGCCACTCAGGGGGAGTACCGGACTAAAGCCGGGCACTACGGGCGAAAAGAAAAGGCCAGCAAGCCAGAAGACTTCCCGAATGTGGCTCCTGAAACCACCGAACCTTCCAGTAAATTCAGCTTTTCCTGACAAGGAGCCAGTTTATGATTATCAGCCCACCGCTTCTGAAAGCGAAAGATGCCCATGAAACTGATGCGGCCTGGATTGAAAGAGTCATGACCGTAGCTGATCGCCGTGGGTACCCGGTTAACGGTTATGGTTCGTGGCATGGCGGAATACATATACGTCAGACTGACGAAGGGAGGCCTGCTGAGCGCGTGCGGGCGATAGCGGATGGTACCGTCGTTTCACTCCGCAAAAGCTCAGACAAGCGCGATCTGGCACCCTTTAACATCAACGCCGATAAACCCAATACAAAGGGGAGTGATGATGGTTATGTGCTGATAAAGCATGAAACCGAGATCGGTAGCGGTGACGAAGCAAAAGTGGCTTTCTACTCCCTGTACATGCACCTGAAGTCGCTGGCTGAAACTGTTAAAGCCGGTGAGAAAGTTTACCGTAAGGATCCGTTAGGCCTTCCGGGCACGGTGGATGGAGTGAATGCTTTCCATTTCCAGATTTTCTGCGATGACGACAACATCAGTAAGCTGACGGGCAGGAAATCAGGAGAGCTGGATATTTCGAAGAATGGCCGCACCGATTCGGTTTACGGTGATATTCACTTTTATCTGCCACCGCAGACAAAGTTTTATGACAAGGCGCCTGCAGATAACAGCACTTCTATCACCGGACTTTCTGAACTCTATACCAGCAATGTGCCTCTGTATGCCAGCATGACCCTGGCGCAAGGCAGCTGCACGATGGTAACGCGGCAGAAAAATACGCAGGTTGACGGGAAATATGATCTGCTGGGCGAGCCACTGGTGAATGCTGATGGCAAAGACTACGAATACAATCTCTATAAAACCGCGATGCGTAATTATAAGGAGAGCCCAAGCGCCGGGTTCGAATTACTTCGCTTTGGTCGGGTAATCAATACGGACAATGAAGCACTGGTGCCGGCAGACGCGCCATTATGGATGACGGTCAGTTACCCGGGAGGAAAAGGGGTGGTCAACCTTGCCGATTCCAGTATTAAAAAGTTTAGTGACGCTGATTTCCCTCACTGGACGGGCTGGCAGATGGTTGATGACGACAATGATACCCATAGCCAGTGTAATTCGTCGATCATCAGAAAGTTACAGGAAGAGGGCAGTTACGAAACTCAAAGCAACAGGCTTATCTGCTGTTTACCGTTCGAGTGGGAAAAAAGCACAATAGATGCCAGGTATAAATGGTTGATGACCGGTTTGCCTTGGGAGCAGTGCACTTCAGAAAAAACGGCCATATGGCAGGTTCCCGGGACGCAGGAATCAAATAAACGAACGCTGATGAGTGAGGAAGACTATGGCAAATTTAAGCAACACGCAGAAGCGCTGTGTTTTGATTCAGGAACTCTCGGTAGCGGAAGATTATGGCATTTCGAGCCAAAGGCATTTATTCGACAGTTCAGGAAATGTGTTTGGCTAGATTGTGAAATAATTGAAAAAATTATGGCTGCGAATACCAGCAAGAAATTAACAACATCAATTAAACAAATATCCGAAAAAACAACTGAATATTATGAAGCTATAAATATTATAATGAATAAGTATAATGTTAACGCTAGTAATAGAATTAGCCTGTTTTTAGGCCAAGGAGCTGTTGAATCGGGTTATTTATTGTCGATGCAGGAAGTTAGTCAGCAACAGGTAAAGAAGACAGTGAAGAAAAATGGTGTAGATATGGATGTAACTGTTGGTGGTAAATTAATCCCTGAATCTAAGCAAAATGAAAATACAGAGCTTGGTCATTGGTATGGTAGTGTTCAGGATGAAACTGATGAATACTATTCCGGTATTAAATATAACTCCAAAGGTGGGCGTATTGCTGGTTCGTATAGCTGGATAAACGGAAACTGCGGAGATTTAGATGCTCAAAAATTTCGAGGGAGAGGATTTAAAATGCTTACTGGGTTGGACACGTATTCAAGTTATTGGGTGTATCGTGGTTGGCTGAGTAAGAGTGACTTTGATAGTTCATGGTGGAGTGATGCTGAATATAAAAAGAAAAATAAAGCTGGCATGAAGAAAAAACCCTCAGAAATAGGATCTCCTCACAAGATAACTGAGAGCCCATATAACTGTATAGATACTGGTGGTTTTTTTATCGTTGGTTTTAAAAGCAAAGTGTTAAAGATTATGGATTCAGATAAATTAGGTTCATCTGATAATGATAATGTTATAGAAAAAGTCACTAAAGCAATAAATGGCGGGGTTATAGGTTTGGAACAAAGAAAAATAGCCACAAGGAAAGGTAAGGAGTTAATAGGTGATGAGATTTAAATCCCTTTTAATATCGATGTTTTTTTTGTTTTTTACCAAGGTGTCTTATGCTGAGTATTATAATGAAGTTAATTATAATACTTACCATTTGAAGTTGAATAAGGAAAAGAAAGGCAGTGTTGATATTAAGGATTCTCTATCAGGTGTGATGAGTAATTGTGAAATATCTGGGTGGAGCAAACTCGAGTCAAAAGGGGCAGGGATAATATCTCTAACAAGTGATAAATTAGGCTTGCTCATTTCCCCTGGTAATAAATATCTTTTGTTAAAGGATGTGATTGAGTGTAAAGGCGGAAAAATACCTTTAAAACGCCTTGCGTACTTTGAGGATGATATATCTACTCCTATAGATGTGAATTTTAATAAAAAACTAGTCTTAGCAGTTATTCCTATTGATGCCCAACTCGGAACATACCAGTCTGTTATTTCTTATTTTAACGGGAAAGATAATATTTTAAGTGGTTTGGGGTTTTGGGATAGAGCTAAGGAAGATGTTGATGAGCAGGGAAATACATTTAGTGTAGGAGATTCCATCTACTTAGGTAAAATATCATCCAATGGGGAATATGTTGCTCCTAACGATTTAGATTGCTCATTTGATTCATTTCCTGGTGTATGGGATGTGGCAAAAAAGATGAAAGTCGTATTTCCATCAGATAAAGATAATTCAGTTATTGACAGTAAATGCAAAGAACTTTTTTCAGGTGAGAAAACGCTGAATGAGTTAGGTGGAAAGTTCATCAATACGAAATGAAGTTTTGCAAATAATAGATATTTGTTATCAGTGCAATAATTTTCTTGTGAGTTGACAGTTATTTATCCAAGTAATAGCTAATAATAAATAATATTAAGTGGTAGAGAAGGTGTAATATTCTAGATGCGAATGCTATTGAGTCGGCAACGCATGGTGAATATATAACTAAATCTGGAAATTACGGGAGGATGGGGGAGGGAAATAAAAAACATTCCCAGCATTAGCACCAAGCCAGAAGTTTTCGCCTGGTAAACTTATTTACTCATGAGGTTTGAACTATGAGCATTAGTCTTCATTATATTATCCGTTTTATATAATCAAAAAACAGATAATCTACGGCGTGAATATCTTATCAATGTCATGATTGATTAGCTAGCATTAACAACATCTGAATTTCAGAATATGAAAGTGTTATTTAATGGTCTTCCTGGGGGGAGTGTGAATTTAAAAAAGTTAGGTTTGATTTTATTCTTAATTATTTCTTTGCCAACTTATGCAGCAAACAATCTGAAAAGATCATGTGGAGTGCTGATCAATTCTGGAGGTGATACTTTTTTATTTTATGACAGGAATGGTGTTAAAGAATTCGAAACAAAAAAGAAAGACAGGCGGTTAATGTCAAAGAAATACTCATGTGCATGTATGTCTTATAAATCTGAGAGTGAAGAATACATTCGTGGGATATCAAAAATTGAATTTGTAAAAGAAAAAAATTGCTCAGAGCAGAAAGAAATAGGAAATATTTATGTTTCAGAAGTTGATAGTACTGGTCAAGGTATACCTCCGGCAAATATAGATAATGATAAAGCCAATAAATTATATTTGGGCTACGATAATGCACCTCGCTTAGAAAATAAATTTTTCTTCTATAAAGGTGATATCACTACTATTTATACTTTTGAAAAATATGGGTTTACATTTGCAAAATTTGGAGTGTGTTCGCTTGATGGTAAGACTATGAAATGTCGGAGATATTATGAGGCAGGTATTGAGAAAGGCCTTATTAGTGAAGAGATTAATTATGTTTATGTAAAAGGGAATTATGTCGAGGAAGGTCTTCATGTTCTTTATGATAAAAATGGTGATGTTGCATTTATTGAAATTAAAAATAGAGATTATAAAAAAGATAAGGTGCTCTTTGATAGATATCCTGAGAGAACCAAAAGATCTTTCTATTTTAGCTGAAGTTTAGAAATTTTGAAGTATGAGAGTATAAATGCCGTATTCCCTTAAGCATCTTCCTGAATGTTATCCACGGCCGGATTCACCAAGAACATCGCGCTGGATTGCTGTCCTAGTGGCAATGCTGGTCATCAGCGTGATTCTTATGCGGATATTCGGACGATACATCGATAACAGTCACTTCTGGATGTTGGCCATTGGCACACCATTAGTTGTATGGATTGTGAGTTTCACTATTCGCATGTGGGCGTGGTCATTACAGGACAGTAAAGCGAATGGTTTCGACCAGCGCCGGGAGCAATGGATCTTGAGTGAGACCCGTAGGGCTCGTCGTGCGCTTCAGGTGTTGAATACGACATTCATTACAGCCCATCAGGAAGACGAACAGCGTTTTGTCGCTGTTGATATGCTCAATAATCACAGCATTATCATTTCGCAGTCGGACTGGAAAGGCGAAAAAAGCAGGAGGTTGAGCCGTATTACGGCAGAACCAGAAGATACTCCTGGATTGGTCATCTCACGTCTGTTCTCTGAACTCATTGCTGATCTTCCAGTTCACCAGTTTCCGGAGAACGCTTCGCTTGTTGTCATCCTCGATGTCTCGTCATCTCTGTCATTCCCTGCTGTCAGAGATATCTGGCAGGAAGCCTGGCAGGAGAGTGGCATAACCTCCGCTCTTGAGTACACAGACAGCAATGGACCGGGGGTAGTCAGCCACTGGCTGGATCACCGCATTAAAGATGAAGCGATGTTATTGATTGTTGGCCTCCAGATTGATCCGGTTGTTTCAAACAATACTGCTGAAGCAGCCGTTGCTCTGCTTCTTGGCAACCGCCTGACCCAGGAGGCAATCGAACCTCTCGCGCTGCTGCACCGGCCAGATGCTGCTCCATCAGGTGAACTGAGCGAGGGGATGAACATGGCCGCCTATAACGTCCCGCTCAAAGAAAATATCGTGAAAAATTTATGGCTTGCCGGGCTGGCTGGTGAGCAGCGCGCAGAAGTTATCGGGTGCCAGAATGCACACCCTGCGCAGTCTATAGAGGACGAAGCCGTCATTTCGCTCGATACATCCATGGGACATGCCGGAGCCGCAGCCCCCTGGCTGGCTATCGCTGCCGCCACTGAAATCGCCCGACAAACTCAGTCACCACAGATGATTATCTGCGGTGATACCACACAGAATGTGCTGTGGAGCACGCTCATTACCCCGATTGCTTCCCGACAGGAGATGGATCCGTGAAGCTACCTTTACCACCGAAGACTACGGAAGGCCGCTATCTTGCTGTCGCATTGATTTTCTTTTTGCTGTTAGCCGTTATGACGTTCATGGTCTGGAAGCACCCGGATATAGCCGGGATTAAAGACGGTAGTCAGCAACAAATTTACTGGCTTATCGCTGGCGGATGTATTTCAGGCTGTGCCCTTATCGTATCAGTGGTGCTCCTGGCGGCGGTACGCAGTGCCGGTAAGCAGGAGTTTAATGCGCTTATCGACAATACCAACGGTGATGACGAGAAAAAGAAACGGGAAAATGATAAAGCGCCTGTTCACCCTGCTGTGGCTATGTGTAACAAGCTTCGGGAGCATCTCCGCTCCCGTATTGGCCTTTACTGGCGTCGTAAAACCCGTCTGTTGTTAATCACTGGTGATGAGGCAGCAATCGAACAGCTGATTCCCGGCCTGCAGGAAAGTCAGTGGCTTGAAGGCAACCGTACCGTGCTGATTTACGGCGGCAGTCTGACTGCTGAGCCCGATAAGGAGAAATACACCTCGCTGCGTAAACTGCGCCGCGGGCGTCCGCTGGACGGGATTGTCCGCGTCATGCCACAGTCGTTTAATCTGACCCGGCAAATCAGTGACAACGATTTACGCGGACTGGAAAAAATCAGTGAATTACTGCGCTATTCTGCACCGGTCTGGCTGTGGCAACTGTGTGACAGCAAGTGGTCGCAGGCAAAACGCACTGAACAGACAGTAGGGGCCAGTTTCCCGCTGCGTGCGAAAGCCGACGATATTAGCCGCCAGCTAGAACTGATGCTGCCGGCCCTGCGAACGCAGGGGGTGAGTCAGGTCGCGGAAAACAACAGTCACGACTTTCTGCTGCGCCTGGGCCAGCACCTGAAAGATGGCGGTATCGCCCGCTGGACGCAGCAACTGGTACCATGGCTGTCTGTCTCACAGCAACGCGTTCCGCTGCGAGGCCTGATGTTCAGCCTGCCGGAGAATCAACCCGCCGCTATCGCAGGAGAAACAGCCGGTGCTGCACCTGCCGACGCTGAGAAATATATCCCGGAATCACGACGCCATGCGCTGACCCTGCCGGTGACCTGGCAGGGAATCGTTGATGACTGTACCCGCGTGCGTGGCCGCCGTGTCGGTATGGCGTGGGAACAGACGCTTGCCTGGACGCTGATGGCTATTATCGGTGTCTGGGGGGCGGGGACGCTGCTGTCGTTTGCAGTCAACCGCCTGCAGATTGTCTCTGTGTCGGAGCAGGCGCATGCTCTGGTGAAGCATCCTTCCGTATCGGATGACCAGCTGACGGCTCTGCATATGCTGCGTAATGACGCCGGCCGCCTGCAGCACCGTATTCAGGAAGGCGCGCCCTGGTATCAGCGCTTCGGCCTGGACCATAACCAGCAGCTGCTCGACGCGATGCTGCCCTGGTACGGCGAGGCGAACAACCGCCTGATTCGTGATCCGGCAAATGAAACGCTTACGCAGAAACTCAGCGCGCTTGCAGGCTCCGCTCCCGGCAGCGACCAGCGGGCGCAGCTGGCAAAACCGGGCTATGACCAGCTGAAGGCCTGGCTGATGATGGCCCGTCCGGATAAAGCCGACGGCGCGTATTACGCCCAGACCATGAAAGCCGTGCAGCCGACGCGGATGGGCATTTCAACCGGCCTGTGGCAAAGCCTGACGCCGGATTTGTGGGCCTTCTACATCACCGAACTGCCTGAGCAACCACAGTGGAAAATCACGCTGGATGCGCAGCTGGTGAGCCAGAGTCGCCAGGTGCTGTTGCAGCAAATTGGACGGCGTAACGCCGAAAGCACCCTGTATGAGAACATGCTCAAATCCGTGCGTCGTAACTTTGCCGATGTGTCTCTGGAAGACATGACCAGCGGTACCGATGCGCGGCGACTGTTCACTACCGGGGAAGTGGTGCCGGGCATGTTTACCCGCCAGGCGTGGGAAGGGGGTATTCAACAGGCTATCGAAAAGGCCGCAAATTCCCGCCGGGATGAAATTGACTGGGTGCTGAGTGACAGCCGAAAAGCCGTTTCCTCAGACCTGTCGCCGGAAGCACTGAAAGCACGTCTGACGCAACGTTACTTCACCGACTTTGCCGGCAGCTGGCTGAGCTTCCTCAACAGCCTGCGACTTAATCCGGCAAACAACATTGCAGATGTGACCGACCAGCTGACGCTGATGAGTGATGTCCGTCAGTCGCCACTGATTGCCCTGATGAACACCATCGCCTGGCAGGGGCAGACCGGCCAGCAAAGCGAAGGCCTTTCGGATTCCATCATCAAATCGGCTAAAGACCTCGTAGGCGGAAAAGATAAACCTGCTATTGACCAGTCTGCGTCAGGGCCGCAGGGGCCGCTCGATGAAACCTTTGGCCCGCTGCTGGCGCCGATGGGGAAAAACAATGGCAGCAACGTCATGTCGGCTGACACTTCACTGAGCCTGCAGACGTATCTGACCCGCATTACCCGCGTGCGTCTGCGTCTGCAGCAGGTGGCCAGTGCCTCTGATCCGCAGGAGATGATGCAGACCCTGGCACAGACCGTATTCCAGGGCAAAAGCGTAGACCTCACCGACACCCAACAGTATGGCAGCCTCATTTCGGCAAGCCTTGGCGAAGAGTGGAGCGGTTTTGGCAGCACGATGTTTGTGCAGCCGCTGACCCAGGCCTGGGAGACCGTGCTTCAGCCGTCGGCAGCCAGCCTGAATGATAAATGGAGCCGCTCCGTGGTTGCGAACTGGCACACCGCCTTTGACGGGCGCTTCCCGTTTGCGACCAGTAAAAGCGATGCTTCTCTGCCAATGCTGGCCGAGTTCGTGCGCAAGGACAGCGGACGTATTGAGCGCTTCCTGACGACAGAGCTCAGCGGTGTGCTGCACAAAGAGGGCAGCCAGTGGGTACCGGATAAGGTCAACAGCCAAGGGCTGAGCTTTAACCCGACCTTCCTGCGGGCGATAAACCAGCTGAGCCAGCTGTCGGACATTCTGTTCACCGATGGCGGCCAGGGCATCAGCTTTGAGCTGCAGGCGCGGCCTGTACCGCAGGTGGTGGAAACTCAGCTGACCATCGATGGCCAGCAGCTGCGCTATTTCAATCAGATGGCCGACTGGCAGAGCTTCCGCTGGCCGGGAGAGACATACAAACCGGGTACCATGCTGACCTGGACCACTGTCAACGCCGGAGCGCGCCTGTTCGGGGATTACAGCGGCTCCTGGGGCTTTATTCGCTGGCTGGACCAGGGCAAACGCCAGCAGCTTGACCGCAGCCAGTGGATGATGAGCTTCACCGCCCCGGACGGTCGTACTATGCAGTGGGTCCTGCGTTCACAACTCGGAAAAGGACCACTGGCTCTGCTGGACCTGCGCGGCTTCACGCTGCCGGATCAGATATTCAGTGTCGACAGCGCAGCCACGGCTCAGGCGCTGATGGCCAGCACCGGAAACAGTGACATGGATGGAGTCGAATAATGAGCACACTGCAGAATCTGGTCGTGGCCTGTCATGATGATGACACGCAGCTGCGGCAACAGGCGCAGACACGCACGGAAAACTGGCTGCCCTGGCTTGCACCGCTAAGTGACGTCAGTCCGACCGGAGAAGACCCCGGCTATGACGATGATTTTCAGCGTATTCGGGAGGAGGTCAATAAGCTTTCTGGCATCGATACCGGGCTGATTTGCACGCTTGCCGAAAAACTGCTGACCACCACAGCCAAAGATATCCGGGTTGCCACCTATTACTGCTGGGCGCGTCTGCACCAGGACGGGGAAACCGGATTTGCCGAAGGGCTTGAACTACTGGCGGGATTGGTACAGCGCTATGGAATACAGCTTCATCCTCAGCGCGAGCGGAGCCGTAAACCCGCGCTGGAGTGGCTCGCAGGCTCCCGTGTGCTGGACAGCCTGTCACTCTGGCCGGAAGTGGTACGCGACGATGCACTGCGCACTGCCGGTGCGCTGCTGCTTATTCGCGACAGTCTGGAGGCCGAGCCGGAAGCGTCACGCCCAGAACTGAATGCCCTGTACAGCGCGCTGGAATCTCGCCTGATGAAGGCGGGTGGTGTGGATGCTGTGGTACCGCAGAACGCCGGAAACAAGGCACAGACACAGACCCCCACGCATACTCCCGAGTCTGACGCGCCGGTCCTGAGCCGCATTACCTCCGGTCAGGATTTGCTGGCCCAGGCCCGTACACTGACGGAATATCTGCGTGAGCAGCCCGATGGCTGGCTTGCCGCTCACCGGCTGATGAAAAGCCTGCGTCATGACACGTTGCACAGTATTCCTGCCCCGGATGCACAGGGGAAAACCCGAATC
>Ga0160472_100285_pt1 | contig 53792 bp, 44 predicted proteins | sample HID1973M_E11MG_FD_108267 | JGI IMG/M metagenome (GOLD analysis project Ga0160472, IMG submission 108267) | Enriched mosquito-associated microbial communities from UW Madison campus, WI, USA - HID1973M_E11 MG | ecosystem: Host-associated > Arthropoda: Insects > Digestive system > Unclassified ... | reverse complement strand
CGGCAGTGCGGGGGTATGGCGCATCGGCTGGCTCCGGCGTCCTGCCTCCGACAGCCGAGCGCAGCACATCCGTGTGCTGCTTGCGCCATACCCCCGCACTACCGCGTCTTTCGGCGCGTTGGGGTGCGTTGCTCCGTTCACCCGCTCAACCGTCGTCCCTCGCGGGTGGGACCCGGACGATCAAGAACCGGATCGAGGGCCTACAGCCTCGTCCCCGCGCAAGCGGTTGTAGGAGCCCGTCTTGCGGGCGACGCGACGCCGCCGGCACAGGCGACGCCTTCATGATTCCGACGGGTGCCGTCGGTACAGGCGACGCCCCTATGACTCCGACGCCCTTGTCGCCCGCAAGACGGGCTCCTACAGCGGACGAGGGCGATTGGTTGTTGCCGGCGATGCGGTGCGTTGCTGCGTCCTGTCTTCGCCTGGCCACTGGTTTTTCGCCGAACGAAGCTACGACCTCGACGCCATCGGAGGACGTCGTGCCCTGGGGGTCTGGCGCAAGCAGGCCAGGGATGGCTTGCGCTCGCTCGTCGGAGCCATGGATGGCGGAGCCGAGCGATGCGCCAGACCCCCAGGGCACGGCGGCCCCGTCCGGAGCCGGCGCTTTTCCTCCAACCCACAGCAAGCGGCGGCCCCGTCCGAAGCCGGCGCTCTGGATCCACGCAATCAGACGGCAAAAGCCGACGGGGGTGCCCGCTTGCGCAGGAACGAGGGGTTTCCGGACGATTTCGAGGGGGCCGGGACTCAGCGCCCCAGCTCGAACACCACGTCCAGCGACACCGACACGCTGCTTTCGCCCGCGGCGACCGGGGTGCTGTCGTACGCCTCGGCCTTGGCCATGGCCATGCGCGGCATCGGCACCGGCATCGCCGCCCCGCCCTCGCTGATGCTGACGATGCGGCGCACGCGCAGGTCCAGCGCCTTGGCATAGGTCGCCGCGCGGGCACGGGCGCGTTCGAGCGCCTCGATGCGAGCCTGGTCGTACAACGGCTCCGGATCGTCGATGCCGAAGCTCGGTCCGTTGATCTGGTTGGCGCCGCTGGCGACCAGCGCATCGAGCACCTTGCCCATCTTGGCCACGTCGCGCAGCTTCACGGTCACGTTGTTGCTGGCCTGGTAGCCGGTGATCCGCGGCGGCTGGTTCTCCTCGTAGCGGTACTGCGGGTTGAGGTTGATCCCGCTGGTCTGCACGTCCCGGTCGGCGACGCCGGCCGACTTCACCGCGGCCAGCACCCGGGTCATCTGCTCCGCGTTCTGGCGCATGGCGGTATTGCCGTCGGCGGCCTGGGTGACCACGCCGGCCGAGACCGTGGCGATGTCCGGCGCGCGCCGGGCCTCGGCCTGGGCCGAGACCGAGAGTAGGGTCGCGTCCGCCGGAACGGTCGGCACGGACTGCGCCCGGGCGGCGACCGGGACGGACAGGGCGAGGGCGGCGAGCAGGGCGGCGAGCAGAGTGAACGACGGACTGCGCATGGGCGGAACTCCTTGGAATGGGATGGCGCACGCGGACTGCGTGGCAGGGTCGATTCGGGTGGATGAACGCGCCGTGAGCCCCTCCGGGGTTGGACCGGCCGGAACCACGCAAGGCGGCCATTCCGGCGGCCGGCGCGGTTATCCTGTCGCCCATGCTGTATCTGGCCTCGAAATCCCCCCGCCGGGCCGAATTGCTGGACCGCCTGGGCCTGACCTATCGCCTGCTCGACGTCGACGTCCCGGAAGTCCGGACGCCGGGGGAGGGCGCGGTCGACTACGTGCGCCGCGTGGCCCGCGACAAGGCCCGCGCCGGCTGGGCGCAGGTGGCCGGCGAACCCGGCGCGCGCGCGCTGGGCGCCGACACCGAGGTGGTGCTGGACGAGGACGTGTTCGGCAAGCCGGCCGACGCCGCCGACGCCAGAGCCATGCTGCGCCGCCTGTCCGGGCGCGAGCACGTGGTGCTGTCGGCGGTCGTGGTGATCGATGCGGCCGGCGAGCGCGAGACGCTGTCGACCACCCGGGTGCGCTTCGCGGCGCTGGACGAGGCGGTGATCGCCGCCTACGTGGCCACCGGCGAGGCGATGGGCAAGGCCGGCGCCTACGCCATCCAGGGGCGGGCCGAGGCGTTCGTCGAACACCTGGCCGGTTCGTATTCCGGGGTGATGGGCCTGCCGCTGCACGAGACCGCGCGGCTGCTCGGCGCGGATGCGGCGGCGATCGAAGAATCCGGCGCCTGCGCCGCCATGGCCGGGTGAGGGCGCACGTGTCCGAAGAGATCCTGGTCAACGTCACCCCGCGCGAGACCCGGGTTGCGGTCGTCGAGAACGGCATGCTGCAGGAGCTGCACATCGAGCGCGGCTGGCGGCGCGGAGTGGTCGGCAACATCTACAAGGGCCGGGTGCAGCGGGTGATGCCGGGCATGCAGGCGGCGTTCGTCGACGTCGGGCTGGAGCGCGCCGCGTTCCTGCACGCCAACGACGTGGTCCGGCCGGCGCCGGTGGACGCCGGCCTGGCCGAGGACGCGCCGCCGCAGCCGCTGGCCGCGCCGTCGATCGTGGAGCTGCTGCGCGACGGGCAGGAGATCGTGGTCCAGGTAGTCAAGGATCCGATCGGCACCAAGGGCGCGCGCCTGACCACCCAGATCAGCATCCCCTCGCGCTACCTGGTGCTGCTGCCGCAGTCGCGCAGCGTCGGGGTGTCGGCGCGGATCGAGGACGAGGCCGAGCGCCAGCGCCTGAAGACCCTGGTCTCCGACCTGTCTGCCAGCCATGGCGGCCACGGTTACATCGTCCGCACCAACGCCGAGGGCCAGCCGGCCGAGGCGCTGGCCGAGGACATCGCCTACCTGGCGCGGGTCTGGAACGTGGTCGAGCGTCGCGGCCGCGAGGCGTCGGCCGGCGCCATCATCTACGAGGACCTGAGCCTGCCGCTGCGCGCGGTGCGCGACCTGATCCGCCGCGACGTGGAGAAGGTGCGGGTGGATTCGCGCGATACCTACGACCGGCTGCAGGCGTTCGTCGCCAAGTACATGCCGGTGCTGGCCGAGAAGATCGAGCTGTACTCCGGCGACCGCCCGATCTTCGACCTGTACGGGGTCGAGGACGAGATCGCGCGCGCGCTGGACAAGCAGGTGCCGCTGAAGTCCGGCGGCTACCTGGTCATCGACCAGACCGAGGCGATGACCACCATCGACGTGAACACCGGCTCGTTCCTGGGCCAGCGCAACCTCGAGGAGACGGTGTACCGCACCAACCTGGAGGCGGCGCAGGCGGTGGCGCGGCAACTGCGCCTGCGCAACCTGGGCGGGATCATCATCATCGATTTCATCGACATGACCGATCCGGAGCACCGCCGCCAGGTGCTGCGCACGCTGGAGAAGTCGCTGGCGCGCGACCACGCCAAGACCACCGTGTACGACTTCTCGCCGCTGGGCCTGGTGGAGATGACCCGCAAGCGCACCGTCGAGAGCCTGGAACGCCAGTTGTCGGAGATCTGCCCGCAATGCGGCGGGCGCGGCTCGGTGAAGACCGCCGAGACGGTGACCTACGAGATCTTCCGCGAGATCACCCGCGCGGTGCGCCAGTTCGACGCCGCGCGCCTGCTGGTGATCGCGTCGGCCAAGGTGGTGGCGCGGATCACCGAGGAGGAATCGGCGGCGGTGGCCGAGCTGGAGGAATTCCTCGGCAAGAGCATCCGCTTCCAGGCCGACGAGCAGTACCTGCAGGAGCAGTTCGATGTGGTACTGCTCTGAGCGCACGTGCGGCACGGAGGCCTGATGCACACCCCGTTGCGCCGCCGCCTGCGCCTGGCACGCCGCTGGGCCGCCTACCTGCTGGCGGTGGTGCTGGTGGCGATGGCGCTGGTGCTGGGCGCGGCCAGCCAGGTGCTGCCGCTGGCCGAGCGCCATCCCGAGCGCATCGCCGCCTGGCTCAGCGAGAAGGCCGGCCGCCCGGTCGACTTCGAGCGGGTGGACACGCAATGGACCCGGCGCGGCCCGCTGCTGCGCCTCGAGGGCCTGCACATCGGCGAGCCCGGCGGCGGCGTGCGCATCGGCCAGGCCGAGGTGCTGGTGTCGATGTATGCCGGCCTGCTGCCGGGACGCTCGTTCACCGAACTGCGCCTGCGCGGCCCGTCGCTCACCCTGGAGCGTGCCGACGACGGCCGCTGGTCGGTGCGCGGCCTGCCGATGACCGGTACCGCCGATCCGCTGGACTATCTGGAAGGGCTGGGCGAACTGCAGGTGATCGGCGGCCAGCTGGAGGTGCGCGCGCCGCAGCTGGGCCTGCGCACGCGGATCCCGCGCATCGACCTGCGCCTGCGCGTGGACGGCCGCCATGTCGACGCCGGTGCGCGCGCCTTCATCCGCCCGGACGCGGCGCCGGCCGCGCTGGCATTCGGGTTCGACCGCGACCATGGCGATGGCCGCGCCTGGTTCGACCTGGAGACCGAGGCGCTGGGCGCCTGGGCACCGCTGCTGCACCACGCCGGCATTGCGCCGGCCGACGGACGCGGTCGGGTCCAGGCCTGGGGCGAGGTACGCGACCACCGCATAGTCCTGGTCACCACCCAGTTCCAGTTGCGGCACGTGCTGCTGTCCGGCGCGCCGCTGGCCGACGGCCTGCTGCCGCAGGTGCGCCTGGACGAGCTGCGCGGCCGCACGCGCTGGCGCACGGACGCCGACGGCTGGCGCCTGGACGCGCCGATGCTGCGCATCGCGGATCATCGCGGCGCGCAGACGCTCGACGGCCTGGTCGTGGCCGGTGGCGAACGCTATGCGCTGCTGGCCGACCAGGTCGATGCCACGCCGCTGCTGGCGATCGCCGCGCTGAGCGACCGGCTCTCCCCGTCGCAGCGCGCCTGGCTGGTGCATGCGGCGCCGCAGGCGACGCTGTCGAAGCTGGAAGTGGCCGGCGTCCGTGGTGGTCCGATGCGTGCGCACGGACGGCTGGAACGCGTTGCCTTCGCCGCGGTCGGCGACGCGCCGGGCGTGGACGGACTGGCCGGCGCTTTCGATGGCGACGGCCAGGGCTGGCAGCTGGCGCTGGACCCGCACAGTGCGCTGCGTTTCGACTGGCCCAGCGGCTTCGGCGTGGTCCACGACCTGGAGCTCGACGGCACCCTGCTGGCCTGGCGCGAAGGCGAAGGCTGGGAAGTGGCCACGCCGGCGCTGCGCGTGGATGGCGGCGACTATGCCGCCGACCTGCGCGGCGGGCTGTGGTTCCAGGGCGACGGCACGCGGCCCTGGATCGGCCTGGCCGCGCACATCGACGACACGCCGGTGCAGGCGGCGAAGAAGTTCTGGATCCACCACAGGATGCCCGCGGCGGCGATCGACTGGCTGGACATGGCCCTGCAGGGCGGCACCGTCCGCGGTGGCCGCGGTCTGGTCGCCGGCGACCTGGACGACTGGCCGTTCGTGCACGGCGACGGCCGCTTCGAGGCCACCGCCACGATCGACGATGGCCGCATCCGCTTCCAGCGCGACTGGCCGGAAATGGAGGCGATGCACGCGCAGGTGGCCTTCGTCGGCAACGGCTTCACCGTCGATGGCCAGGGCCGTGTCGCCGGACTGCCGGTGCAGCACGTTTCGGCGAACCTGGCCGACTACCGCGCCGCGCCGCTGCTGGTGCGCGCGCAGGCCAGGGGCGACGCCGCGCAGATGCTCGAACTGCTGCGGCACAGCCCGTTGCAGCGGGAGAACCGCGACACGTTCGCCAATCTGCAGGCGTCGGGTCCGGCCGCCACGTCCTTCGCCCTGGACCTGCCGCTGGGCAGCGGCCACGGACCGGCACGGATCGACGGCAGCGTCGACCTGGACGGCGCGCGCCTGGTGGAGAAACGCTGGGACCTGGCCTTCGATGCGGTGCACGGCAACGCCCGCTACGACGGCAACGGCTTCGACGCGCCGCGACTGGCGGTGCGCTATGGCGGACATGACGGCGTGCTGGCGCTGCGCTCCGGCGGTCACGTGCACGATGCCGCCAGCGCGTTCGAGGCCACGCTCGCCGCGCCGCTGGACGCAGCCGAACTGTTCGCGCGCGCGCCGGAACTGGACTGGCTGGCGCCACGCGTGCACGGCCGCTCGCCGTGGACGCTGTCGGTGTCGCTGCCCAAGCAGGCGACCGGCGACAGCGCCGGCACCCTGCGCCTGGATTCCTCGCTGGTCGGCACCGTGCTGGATCTGCCCGCGCCGCTGGTCAAGCCGGCGGAAGACGCGCTGGCGACCACGGTGCAGGTGGGCCTGCCGCTGGGCAGCGGCCCGATCGACGTGGTGTTGGGCGACCGTCTGGCGCTGCGCGCGCGCCAGCAGGGCGGGCAGACCGGGGTGCGGGTGACGCTGGGCAGCGCGGCGGTCGACGGCGATCCGCCGGCCGCGGGCATGGTCGTCGGCGGACGCACCGCTTCGCTGGACGCGCTGGAATGGATCGGGCTGGCCAAGAGCGCCGGCGACGGCGACGGCGTGCCGCTGCGCGGGGTCGACGTGCTGGCCGACGAGCTGCACCTGCTCGGCGGCGTGTTCCCGGAGACGCGGCTGAAACTGCTGCCGGGCGCGCAGGCGCTGCAGGTGGACGTGGACGGCCCGGCGCTGGCCGGCACGGTCGGCGTGCCGATGCAGGACGGTGCGGCGGTGACAGGCCATTTCGCGCGCCTGCACTGGCAGCCGCCGGCGGGCACGGCCGTCGCCACGGGCGGTGCGCGGGATCCCGGCGAAGCTGCCGCCGGAGCGGAAACGGATGGAGCCGTGGCAGAGCCGCCCGCCGCCGATGCCGGTTTCGATCCGGCTGCGATCCCGCCGCTGGCCTTCGACATCGACGACCTGCGCTACCGCCAGGCCGACCTGGGCCAGGCATCGCTGCGGACCCGGCCGGTGCCCGGTGGCCTGCGCGTGGAGCGGCTGCAGGTGCGCACCGGCGAGCAGAAGATCGAAGCGACCGGCGAATGGCTGGGCCGCGGCGAGGTCGCCCGCACCCACCTGGCGCTGCAGGTCGACAGCCGCGACATGGGCGCGTTGATGGACGGACTGGGCTACCGCAACTGGCTGGCGCGCGGCGAAGGCCAGGTGCGCTTCGATGCCAGCTGGCCGGGCACGCCGGCCGGATTCCGGCTGGCCGGCCTGCAGGGCAACCTGCACATCCTTGCGAAGGACGGGCAGTTGCTGGAGGTGGAACCGGGCGCCGGCCGCGTACTCGGCCTCTTCAGCCTGGCCCAGCTTCCGCGCCGGCTGATGCTCGACTTCCGCGACTTCTTCTCCAAGGGCTTCGCCTTCGACCGGCTGGAAGGCAGCGTTAGCTTCGCCGACGGCCAGGCGCATACCCAGGACATGCTGATCGACGGCCCGGCGGCGGACATCCGCATCCGCGGCGACACCGACCTGCGCGCGCAGCGCTTCGACCAGACCATCGACGTGCTGCCCAAGTCCGGCAACCTGCTCACTGTGGTCGGCGCGGTCGCCGGTGGCCCGGTCGGCGCGGCGGTCGGCGCGGCGGCCAACGCGGTGCTGTCCAAGCCACTGGGTGCGATCGGCGCCAAGACCTACCGGGTCAGCGGCCCGTGGAAGGAACCCAAGGTCGAGGTGATCAGCCGCGATCAGTCGCGCCGCGAGGCCGAGGAAGATGCGCGCGCCGGGGCGACCGGCTACGACGCCGGCATGCACTGAGCAAGAAGCACCGGTTCCGCATAGGATCGATCTGCCGCCTTTTCCCGTTCCATATTCCGACGACTGAGGAGGAGGCGTACACACCGCAGGAGCAGGAGCCAAGGCATCGGGTGGCGCTCGCTTGGGCCGGAGCCGAGCGATGCGCCAGACCCCCAGGGCACGACGGCCCCGTCCGAAGCCGACGCTCTTACGGGGGCACGGCCGTCTCAGGCGCCGTTGTCGCCGCCGGCACGGACAAAAGCTGGCAGGCGCAGCTTCACCCGGTGCCCCGTGGCAGGACAGCCGTGCATGTCCACGCCGCGGAAATAGCCGCGCTGCCACTGCTCGCGCGCAGCCTGCGATTCCGGATCGGGAAGTTCCTGCAGGAAATGCCCGCGGCTGGCGGTCCAGCGGCGGTGCTGTTCGTCCAGGTCCGGCGTTTCTGCCATCGGACGCCATTCGGCCTGCACGTTCTCCAGCACCGCGCGCTGCAGCGGCAGCAGGTGGCAGAACGGCTCGCCGGCCTCGAAGCGTACCCGGCCCGGGCGGGTGAACTTCCAGTTCATGGTGAAGGTGTAGGGACTCCAGTCGGTCTCGACCAGGCCGGTGAGCGCGGCGATGCCGTCCTTGGGCCGGTTGATCGGCGCGGTCGCCAGCAGCTCGATGCCCGGCTCGGTGCGGAACAGGCAGGGCACGTGGAAGGTCAGCACGCCATAGCCGAAATGGCTCACGGCCGGCGCGGCGGTGCCGGCGTCCGGCAGTACCCGGATCGCCTCCAGCGCGTCGGTGCCGTCCCATTCGACGGAAAAGCCGCTCGGGCACAGCAGTTCCCAGCCGTAGGCATTGGCCATGTCCAGCGGCAGGCAGCGGTAGGCGTAATGCTGGTCGGTGCGGTCCATCCACTCGCGCTCGCGCGGGGCGGGGCGGATGTCCAGGGTGTGTCCATCGAGTACGTGGGCGGTGACTTTCATCGGTGTTCCGGTGGCAGGCGGCGGGCGCGGTGAAGGCCGGCCCGGCGGTTGCTGTCATCATAGGCCGCCGCACTCAGGCGCCGCTTGCCTTCGGCGCCTTGCGCCCCCATCCGGAAACGATGACCGACACCGCGCTGACCCTCGCCGAATCCCGTCTGCTGCTGCCCGGCGGCCTCGACCCGTCCGGCCTGGACCGCGCCTTCGGTGCGCTGCTCGGCCCGGGCATCGATTTCGGCGACCTGTACTTCCAGCATTCGCGGCGCGAGAGCTGGACGGTGGAGGACGGCATCGTCAAGGATGGCGCGCACTCGATCGAGCAGGGTGTGGGCGTGCGCGCGATCAGCGGCGAGAAGACCGGCTTCGCCTATTCCGACGACATCAATGCCGATGCGCTGCGGCTGGCGGCCGGCTCGGCGCGCGCGATCGCCCGCGACGGCAGTGCGCGCGCGCCGCGCGCGCTGGTGCGCAGCGGTGGCCACGCCCTGTATCCGGCGCTGGATCCGGTCGACGGCATGGGCAACGAAGACAAGGTCGAGCAGCTGCGTTCGCTGGACCGCCTGCTGCGCGCGGCCGATCCGCGCGTGATCCAGGTGTCGGTGAGCCTGTCCGGCGGCGTGGACACGGTGCTGGTGGCGCGCAGCGACGGCGTGCTCGCCGCCGACGTGCGGCCGCTGGTGCGGCTGAACGTGCAGGTGATCGTCGAACAGGCCGGCCGCCGCGAATCCGGCTACGCCGGCGGTGGTGGGCGTTACTCGTATGAGGAACTGTTCTCCGGCGGACGCCCGGAGAAGCTGGCGCGCGAGGCGCTGCGCCAGGCGCTGGTGAATCTGGACGCGACCGACGCGCCGGCCGGAACCATGCCGGTGGTGCTCGGCGCCGGCTGGCCGGGCGTGCTGTTGCACGAGGCGGTCGGCCACGGCCTGGAGGGCGATTTCAATCGCAAGGGCACCTCGACCTACGCCGGGCGCATGGGCCAGCGCGTGGCCGCGCCGGGCGTGACCATCGTCGACGATGGCACTCTGGAGGGCCGGCGCGGCTCGCTCAACATCGACGATGAGGGCACGCCGACGCGCTGCACCACGCTGATCGAGGACGGTGTGCTGGTCGGCTACATGCAGGACACGCTCAACGCGCGGCTGATGGGCATGGCCCCGACCGGCAACGGCAGGCGCGAGTCGTTCGCGCACCTGGTGATGCCGCGCATGACCAACACCTACATGCTGGCCGGGCAGCACGATCCGCAGGAAATGATCCGTTCGGTGAAGAAGGGCCTGTACGCGGTCAACTTCGGCGGCGGCCAGGTCGACATCACCAGCGGCAAGTACGTGTTCTCGGCGACCGAGGCCTACCTGATCGAGGACGGCAGGGTGACAGCGCCGGTGAAGGGCGCCACGATCATCGGCAACGGTCCGGAGACGATGCAGAAGGTGCGCATGGTCGGCCACGACCTGGCGCTCGATGAAGGTGTCGGCGTATGCGGCAAGGACGGGCAGAGCGTGCCGGTGGGCGTGGGCCAGCCGTCGCTGCTGATCGACGGACTGACCGTGGGCGGCACGCGCGCGTGACGCGCGGCGGCGTGGTTCCGGCGCCGGTGCGGGGCCGGTCAGTCGCCGCGTTCGGCGCTGTCGAAACCGTCGCCGGAGCCGGCATCGACGCCGGTTCCGCCGTCGGCCGTTTCGCCGCTGTCGGCCAGCAGCACGCGCAGTTCGCGGAACAGTTCGCGGAACGCGCGTGGCGGCTTGTTGCGCAGCTTCTCTTCGTGCGCGTTGCGGGCCAGCTGGCGCAGGTGCTGGCGGTCGGCGGCCGGGTATTCCTCCAGCAGTTCGGCCAGGGCGGCGTCGCCGTCGGCGAGCAGGCGGTCGCGCCAGGTCTCGGCCCGGTGCAGGGCGGCGGTTTCGCGGCGGGCGGCCACGCCATCCTCGTCCAGCGCGTCGCGGATCGCTTCCAGGGTCTCGTCGTCCTGGCGCCGCATCTGCTTGGCGAGGAAGGCGAGCTGGCGCTTGCGGGCGACGTGGGCGGTGATCCTGCGGGTCTGCTCCAGGTGCGGGAGCAGGTCGTCGGGGATCGGCAGTTTCGCCAGCTGGGTGGGCGTGAGGCTGGCGAGCTTCTCGGCCAGTTCCAGCACTTCCAGCGCTTCGCGGCGCTGCTGGCTGCGGCTGGGGGAAAGGAATTCGCCGGTGTCTTCGTCGCGTCCGCGCATGGGGCTGGGGTTCTGTCGGTTGCCGGGGATTCTACCTGCGTGGCCCTGAATTCCGCGGTTCTGCCTCCTGCAGGAGGCGGCTTGGTAGCGATCGCCGCCAAGCCGCTGGCGGGGGCGCATCATCCGGTGCAACGGCAACGGCAGCGACGTCGGGGTTGGCCGGCTCCGGACGGAGCCGCGGTGGTCCGGGTGTGTCGCGGCCGCTCGGGCGTACATCCCTGTACGCACTCGCTACCGCGGCCATCCATGGCCGCTGCCACAACACACCCGGACCACCACGTCTTCGGTGTGCTTCGGGATCGTGGCTTCTTCAAGCAAAACGGCCTACACCACGCCATTCCTGCCCGGGCAGATGGAATTCACCGAAGTGAGATCCCCGCGCATCGGCGGCCCTGGACGGAGGCAGCGCTTTTGCTCGAAACACGCCGCGCACGCCAATACCCGTATCAGTTCGATCACAAGAATCCGAGGTACACGAGTGAATGAGATAGCGCGCAACGACGACAGCCAGGCGCGCCTGGACCGGCTGGCGGAGATCTCGCAGCGGCTGCTGGCGCGTGCGGAGGCATTGGGCGCCAGCCAGGCGGAGGTGAGCTGCAGCGAGGAGCACGGCCTGAACGTGTCGGTGCGCATGGGCGAGGTGGAGACGGTCGAATCGACCCGCGACCGCGGCATCGCGGTGACCGTGTACTTCGGCCAGCGCAAGGGCAGTGCCAGCACCGCCGACCTGCACGAGGCCAGCCTGGCGGCCACGGTCGAGCAGGCGTGCGCCATCGCCCGGCACACCGAGGACGATCCGGCCGCCGGCCTGGCCGATGCGGCGCTGATGGCGCGCGAATTCCCCGATCTGGAAACCTGGCATCCGTGGCGGCTGGATGCCGGCGAGGCCGTCGACCTGGCCCTGGCCTGCGAGGCGGCCGGGCGCGAGGCGGATGCGCGCGTCAGCAATTCCGACGGCGCGTCCTTGGGCAGCGGCGAGAGCCTGTCGGTGTACGCCAACAGCCACGGGTTCATCGGCCGCGAACGCGAGACCCAGCATTCGCTGGGCGTGGCGCTGATCGCCGGCCAGGGCGAGGACATGCAGCGCGACGGCTGGTACAGCATCGGCCTGGCACGCGGCGACCTGGAGGCACCGGCCGCGATCGGCCGCCGCGCCGCCGAGCGCACGGCAGCGCGGCTGGACCCGCGCAGCGCGCCCACCGGCGAGTATCCGGTGCTGTTCTCGGCCGAGATCGCGCGTTCGCTGGTCGGCCACCTGCTCAACGCGGTGTCCGGGGGCGCGCTGTACCGGCGCGCCAGCTTCCTGCTCGACAGTGCGGGCACGCGGCTGTTCCCGGAGTGGTTCGCCATCGACGAGCGGCCGCTGCTGCGCCGCGGGCTGCGCTCGACCGCGTTCGACGCCGACGGCGTGGCCACGCGCGACAGCGCGCTGGTCGCCGGCGGCATCCTGCAGCGCTACGTGCTGGGCAGCTATTCCGCACGCAGGCTCGGGCTGCCGACCACCGCCAATGCCGGTGGCGTGCACAACCTGCAGGTGTCGGCCAACGCCGGCACGCTGGAGGAACTGGTGCGCGGCATGGGTCGCGGATTGCTGGTGACCGAGCTGATGGGCCAGGGCGTCAACGGCGTGACCGGCGACTATTCGCGCGGCGCGGCCGGGTTCTGGGTCGAGGACGGCGCCATCGCGTATCCGGTGGACGAACTGACCATCGCCGGCAACCTGCGCGGGATGTTCGCCGGCATCGAGGCGGTGGGCAGCGAGGTGGATCCGCGCTCGCACATCCGCACCGGTCCGATCCTGCTGGGCAGGATGACCGTCGCCGGCGGGGAATGACGTATCCTCGGGCAGGGTGCCGTCGAGGGTGCGGCGCCATCTTTCGCCAACCGCCAACTGCAAGGGGAACGAGATGAGCGAGTTCGAGACCTACACCGCGCCACCGCCGCCGCCGACGGGCGCGCCCAGCGCCGAGGAGCGGCAGTGGGGCCTGTTCGGCCACCTGTCCACGCTGACCGGACTGTTCACCGGTGGCATCGGCAACATCGTCGGCCCGCTGGTGATCTGGCTGGTCAAGAAGGACACCATGCCTTTCGCAGCCGACCAGGCCAAGGAAGCGCTGAACTTCAACATCACCCTGCTGATCGTCGGCGTGGTCATGCTGCTGATCACGCTGTTCACCTTTTTCGTCGCCGCGATAATCACGATTCCGCTCGGCATCCTGCTTTCCATCGCCTGGCTGGTGCTGACCATCATCGCGGCGATGAAGGCCAACGAAGGCGTCGCCTACCGCTATCCGTTCACGCTGCGGCTGGTGAAGTAACCCGTCGCACGCGTTCGCAGTGGGGGCCGGCGTGTCCGGGCCCCGCCATGACGCGGCACGGACCGCCTGGGTCGTGAAGCGCGCCGCCGTGCGCGCCGGGCGCGAACAATCCGCCACCATGCAGGAGCCCGTCTTGCGGGCGACACCGACGCCATCGATCGAAGCGGCGTTCAACGGTGGCCGGCCGGATCCTGTGCCTGGACGGCCGCTCATCCGCGCCAGCCCATCCGCCTCGCGTGTCGCCCGCAAGACAGGCGCCTGCGCAAGGCGGGTGCTGCCGCGGGCGGGTCAATGCGAGCGCCGCACCGCCAGTTCGCCCAGCGCGGACAGCGCGGCGCCGCGCTCGCCGAGCGGCGCCAGCGTTTCGCGCATCCGCACCGCCAGTTCGTCCAGCTTGGCGCGCGCGCCTTCCACCCCCAGCAGCGCCGGGTAGGTGGATTTGGCCTGCGCCGCGTCCTTGCCCGCGGTCTTGCCCAGCTGCTCGGAACTGGCTTCGATGTCGAGCAGGTCGTCGCGCACCTGGAAGGCCAGGCCCAACGCGGCGGCGAAGCGGTCCAGCTGCGCCAACGTGCCCGCGTCCGCGTCCGCGGCGAGCGCGCCCATCCGCACCGCGGCGCGGATCAGAGCGCCGGTCTTGAGCGCGTGCATGCGCTCCAGGAGGAAAAGGGGGTCAGAGTCCCTTTTCCCAAGGGAAAAGGGACTCTGACCCCCTTTTCCCGTGGCGTCGATGTCCAGCGCCTGGCCGCCGCACATGCCGGTCGCGCCGGAGGCGTCGGCCAGGGTCCGGACCCAGTCGATGCGCAGTTGCGCCGGAGCGTCGGCCGCGGCGAGCGCGGAGAAGGCCAGGGTCTGCAGTGCGTCGCCGGCCAGGATCGCGGTGGCCTCGTCGAAAGCCACGTGCACGGTGGGACGCCCGCGGCGCAGGTCGTCGTCGTCCATCGCCGGCAGGTCGTCGTGGACCAGCGAGTAGGCGTGGACCAGTTCGACGGCGGCGGCCGGCGCGTCCAGCAGCGTCTCGCCGGCGCCGAGCGCGGTGCCGGCGGCGTAGACCAGCAGCGGGCGCATGCGCTTGCCGCCGCCGAGCGTGGCATGGCGCATGGCCGCGTGCAGGCGCGACGGTTCGATGGCCGGGTCGCCCGGTGCGGGCAGCAGGCGTTCCAGCGTGGCTTCGGTGCGCGCAGCCCAGCGCGCGAAAGCCTCACTCGCCATCGGGACCGGCGAAGGGCTGGGCGCTTCCGGGCTGTTCGGGGTCGGTGAGCAGTCGCACGCGCAGTTCGGCCTGTTCCAGCGCGGCCTGGCAGCGGCGATAGAGGCCGACACCGCGCTCGTAGGCGGCCAGCGAATCCTCCAGGCTCATCTCGCCCTGTTCCATCTTCTCGACCAGCTGTTCGAGTTCGTCCAGGGAATGCTCGAACTGCGCGACCGGGGAGGCGTCGGGGGTGGCTTTCTTGGGCATGCGCGAAGTGTGCGCGCCGCGGCGGGGAAGGGTCAACGCGCCGTGCCGCCGCCATTGCCGGGCGGATGCCAGACCAGGTGCCAGCCGCGGGCGTGCAGCCATTGCGCCAGGCCGTCGGCCCAGGCGACGTCGCCGGCCGCCAGCAGGCGCCCGTCGGCGTCCGACAGCAGCGGCAGGTGCGCGCGCCGCCACGGCGGCACGTTGCGTTCCTGCAGCACGTGCTTGAGCAGGTGCGAATGCGAGCGGCCGGGCAGGACGATGCGCTCGCCGCCGCGCCGCGCATGCACCCGCAGCGGCACTTCGAAACCGCCCGGAGCGGGATCGCCATCGCCGTCGCGCAGCAGCAGCCGGCCGCCATCGGGCAGCGACAGCGGCGCACGGCCGTCCCATTCCGCGCTCCAGTCCTGCGGCAGCGGCTCGCGCAGGCGGTCGGCATGCAGGAAGTCGCGCCAGCGCAGCACGCGCGCGTGCGACCAGGCGAATTCGGCCTCCGCATCGGCGCGCGCGGCGAGCAGCCCGTGTTCGATCCGCTCCACGCCCCGGGCCGGCAACGGCGGCAGGCCCAGGCTGTGGATCCAGTGGCGCAGCACGCGCGCGCGCCGCTCCACCGGCAGCGTGCGCAGCGCCGGTACGCGCAGCGTGCGCAGGTCCTCGCCGGCGTGCGTGCGCAGCAGGGCCGCATCCTCGCTCGCCAGCAGCATGTCGGCCTGGGCGCACAGCTCCGCGCTGCGCGCCAGCGCGGCGGCGGCATGGGGCCAGCGCCCGCGCAGCAACGGCAGGACCTGCAGGCGCAGGAAATTGCGCTCCGGATCGGACTGCGCGTTGCTCGGATCCTCGATCCAGGCCAGGCCGTGGGCCAGCGCATAGGCGTGCAGCGCTTCGCGCGGCAGCGCCAGCAGCGGACGCCATTGCCAGCCTTCGCCGAGGCGGCGCAGCGGTCGCATCGCGCCGAGCCCCTCCGGCCCGGAGGCGCGCAGTGCGCGCTGCAGGAATGTCTCGGCCTGGTCGTCCAGGTGGTGGGCGGTGGACAGCAGGTCGCCGGGCGCGAGCGCGGCGGCCAGCGCGGCGTAGCGCGCCTCGCGCGCGGCCGCTTCCAGCCCGGTGCCGGAATCGCGCGGCACTTCGACCCGTACGACCTCGAGCGGCACGCCCAGCGACTGCGCTTGCCGCGTGCAGTGCGCGGCCCAGTCGCCCGCGGCTGCCTGCAGGCCGTGATGCACATGCACCGCGCGCAGCCCGCGGGCGCGGACCGCCGGTTCGGCGGCCAGCCGGTGCAGCAGCACGGTCGAATCCAGGCCGCCGCTCCAGCCGACCACGACCGCACCCGTGGCCCGCTCCGGAAGCGGCGGCAGTGCAAGCGGGAAAGGATCCGTCGGACTGGCAGCCATGCCGCTATCGTAGCCGGCGGCCGCGTCGGCTCAGCGCACCTGGCGCAGGATCGTCACCAGGGCGAAGATCCAGCACACCGCGACGAACCAGGCCAGCACCCAGCCCGAGGCGATGCCGCGGCGGTTGCGGACCAGCCGGTTCACCGCCAGCGCCACCAGCAGCGGCACCACGAACAGGGCCAGGGGCAGGACCCATCCGGGCAGGTTCATGGGTCGCGTCCCGTGTTGGAAAAGCGCGCCCCGTGAACCCACGACACGAAACACAGGGAACGGGCGGCACCGATCATGCGCGGCACCGGCCCGCGGCCGTCACGCGGCCTCGTAGGCGCCATAGCCATGCAGCCGCGCGTAGCGCCGCTGGACCAGTTGCTCGGCCGGAATCTGTTCGAGCGCATCGAGTTCGTTGACCAGCACGGCCTTGAGCCGCTTGGCCATCTGCCGCGGATTGCGGTGGGCACCGCCGATCGGCTCGCGCACCACCTTGTCGACCAGGCCCAGTCCGTGCAGGCGCCTGGCGGTCAGGCCCAACTGCTCGGCCGCGTCCTTGGCCTTGCCCGCGTCCTTCCACAGGATCGAGGCGCAGCCTTCCGGCGAGATCACCGAATAGGTGCTGTATTCGAGCATCACTGTGCAGTCGCCGACACCTATCGCCAGCGCGCCGCCGGAACCGCCTTCGCCGATCACCGTGCAGATCACCGGCACCGTCAGCTCGGCCATTTCCAGCAGGTTGCGGGCGATGGCTTCGGACTGGCCGCGTTCCTCGGCGTCGATGCCGGGCCAGGCGCCGGGGGTGTCGATGAAGGTCAGGATCGGCAGCCGGAAGCGCTCGGCCAGCTTCATCAGCCGCAGCGCCTTGCGGTAGCCCTCCGGCTTGGGCATGCCGAAGTTGCGGCGGATCTTTTCCTTGGTGTCGCGGCCCTTCTGGTGGCCGATGACCACCACCGGGCGGCCGTCGACGCGGGCCAGGCCACCGACGATGGCCTTGTCGTCGGCGAAGGCGCGGTCGCCGGCCAGTTCCTGGAACTCGTCGCAGATCACGCGGACGTAGTCCAGGGTGTAGGGCCGGGCCGGGTGGCGGGCCAGCTGGGAGACCTGCCAGGGCGACAGGTCGCGGAAGATCTGGGCGGTGCGGATGCGCAGCTTGTCCCGTAGCGCGTGCACCTCGGCGTCGACGTTGACGGCGGGGCCGGTGCTGGCGCTGCGCAGTTCCTGGATCTTGGTTTCCAGGTCGGCGATGGGCTGCTCGAAATCGAGGTAGTTCGGGTTCATCCGGGGGCCGGCAGTGCCGGGGAGTACAGGAAGGCGGCAGTGTAGCCGAATGGACCGTTCTGGACCGGACCGTACGGTATGGAAGAGAGGGCTTCGGCATTGCGATGCGTGTGCGGGATGGGGGGCGTCGAATCAGGGGCCTTGGTACAGAGCCCCGAAGCGAGAGCCTCGGTTTCTGACAGGGCCGCCGCACCGCTTTGACGCCGGGAGCAAAAGCGCTGGCTCCGGACGGGGCCGCCGTGCCCTGGGGGTCTGGCGCATCGCTCGGCTCCGCCGTCCATGGCTCCGACGAGCGAGTGCAGGCCATCCCTGGCCTGCTTGCGCCAGACCCCCAGGGCACGACGTCCTTCGCGAACGTTGAGGTCGTGGCTTCGTTCGGCGAAAACAGTGGCAAAAGCAAAAGCGGGATACGAAATCACCTTCCGCATCGCTGGCCACCACCAATCACATCGTCCCCGCGCAGACGGAACGACAGCTGTAGTCCTCGATCCGGTTCTCAACCGTCTGGATCCCATCCGCCGGGACGACGGTTGAGCGGGTTGAACGAAGCCACACCCCCGACGCGCCGGCAAGACGCGGCAGTGCGGGGGTATGGCGCAAGCAGCACACGGATGTGCTGCGCTCGGCCGTCGGAGCAGGACGCCGGAGCCGGCCGATGCGCCATACCCCCGCACTGCCGCGGCTCCCGCCGAAGCCGACGCAACCCAACGCTTTTGCTTTTCGCGAACCGCGAACCGCCAGCCGTGGACTCAGTTCGCCCAAGGCCGGCCGATGGCGACCTTCACTGCGCGCACACCCGGCTGCGCGCGCAGCGCATCGAGCAGCGGCGGGGCCACGCGCACCGAACTGGATCCGTTGAGGTCCAGCACGCCGGTGGCGCCCTGGCCCTCGTGGCCGACCTGCAGGTGCAGGCGCAGCGGAGTCGGACCAGGGCGGTGGCGGGCGAGTACCGCTTCGATCCTCGGCCACGTCGCCGGGTCGCGCAGTTCCACCCGCATCGACAGCCGTTGCGCGTTGGATGCGCACAGCTGTTCGTAGTCCCAGGCCTGCTTCAGGCGCAGGCTCCAGCCGCCGTTGAACTCGTCCTCGCGCAGGCCGCCCTGCACCACCAGCACCCGATCGCGCACCAGCAGGCTGGACAGGTCCTGCGCCACCTCGGCGAACACCCCGCATTCGAGCCGGCCGCGGCCATCCTCCAGTTGCACGAACACCTGGCTGTCGCCCTTGCGGCGAATGCCGACCACCAGTCCGGCCACCACCACCTGCACTTCCGGCCGCCAGCCGCGCTTCTCGCCCTGCGATGCGTTCGACCACAGCCGGTCCAGTTCGCCCAGGTCGCTGCCGACCAGTTGCCTGACTTCGTCGCGGTACGGATCGAACGGGTGCCCGCTGAGGTAGTGGCCGAGGGTGTCGCGCTCGCCGTCGAGCAGCTGGCGCAGCGGCCACTCGTCGGCTTCGGGCAGGTCCAGCTTGAGCGCCGGTCCGGCGTCGCCGCCGGGCGCGCCGAACAGCGAGACCTGGCCGGCGGCGCGCTCCCTGGCCAGCTGGTCGGTGGCCTTGACCACTTCCGGCAACTGCAGCATCAGCGTGGCGCGGTTGCGTCCCAGCGCATCGAGTGCGCCGGAATTGATCATCGCCTCCAGCGCGCGCCGGTTGAGCTTGGTCGAATCCACGCGCTTGCAGAAATCGAGCAGGTCGCGGTAGTCGCCGCCGTGCCCGCGCTCGGCCACGATCGCCTCGCACAGGCCGCGGCCCACGCCCTTGATCGCGCCCAGGCCGTAGCGCACGGTGTCGGCGGCGATCGCCTCGAACATGTACGCCGAGTCGTTGACCGTCGGCGGCAGCATGGCCAGGCCCAGCCCGCGCGCCTCGTTGAGGAAACCGACCACCTTGTCGGTGTTGTCCATGTCGGAGGACAACGTTGCCGCCATGAACTCGGCCGGGTAGTGGCGCTTGAGCCAGGCGGTCTGGTAGCTGACCAGCGCATAGGCGGCGGCGTGCGACTTGTTGAAGCCGTAGCCGGCGAACTTCTCCATCAGGTCGAAGATCTCGTCGGCCTTGCGCTCGACCACGCCGCCGACGGCCGCGCCCTCGCGGAAGATCTCGCGGTGCTTGGCCATCTCCGCCGGCACCTTCTTGCCCATCGCCCGGCGCAGCAGGTCGGCGCTGCCCAGCGAGTAGCCGCCGACGATCTGCGCCATCTGCATGACCTGCTCCTGGTAGACCATGATGCCGTAGGTCTCGCTGAGCACCGGTTCCACGCGCGGATCGGGATAGTCGATGGTTTCGCTGCCGTGCTTGCGGGCGACGAAGCTGGGGATCAGGTCCATCGGGCCGGGCCGGTACAGCGACACCAGCGCGATCAGGTCCTCGAAGCGGTCCGGGCGCGCGTCCTTCAGCAGCCGGCGCATGCCCGAGGATTCGAACTGGAACACCGCGCCGGTGTTGCCGGTGGCGAAGATGTCGCGGTAGGTCGCCGCGTCGTCCAATGGCAGCGCGGCGATGTCCAGCGGCGGGATGCCGGCGCGGGCGTGGCGTTCGTTGATCGCCTTCACCGCCCAGTCGATGATCGTCAGCGTGCGCAGGCCGAGGAAGTCGAACTTGACCAGGCCCACCGCTTCCACGTCGTCCTTGTCGAACTGGGTGACCGGGTTGCGGCCCAGGCCGTCGTGGTCGTGTTCGGCGAACAGCGGGCAGAACGTGTGCAGCGGCTCGGGCGCGATCACCACGCCGCCGGCATGCTTGCCGGCGTTGCGGGTCAGGTCCTCGAGTTCGCGCGCCAGGTCGATCAGGTCGCGTACGTCCTCCTCGGCGCCGTAGCGCTGGATGAGTTCGTCCGAGCGCATCTCGCTGTTCTTGCCTTCACCCATCGCGTCCTTGAGCGAGATGCCCAGGATGTTCGGGATCAGCTTGGCCACCGAGTCGACGAAACCGTACGGGAAGCCGAGCACGCGGCCGGTGTCGCGCACCACCGCCTTGGCCGCCATGGTGCCGTAGGTGATGATCTGGCTCACCCGCTCGCGGCCGTACTTGCCGGCCACGTAGTCGATCACCTCGTCGCGCCGGTCCATGCAGAAGTCGATGTCGAAGTCGGGCATCGACACGCGCTCGGGGTTGAGGAAGCGCTCGAACAGCAGGTTGTACGGCAGCGGGTCCAGGTCGGTGATCTGCAGCGCCCAGGCCACCAGCGAGCCGGCGCCCGAGCCGCGGCCCGGGCCGATCGGGATGCCGTGGTTCTTTCCCCACTGGATGAAGTCGGCCACGATCAGGAAGTAGCCGGGGAAGCCCATCTTGATGATGGTGTCCAGCTCGAAGTCCAGGCGCTCGACGTAATCCTGCCGGGTCTTGCCCTCGGCCAGCGGGTTCTTCGCCAGCCGTGCTTCCAGGCCCTCGTGGGACTGCTTGCGGATCCAGCTGTCCAGGGTCTCGTCCGACGGCACCGGGTAGGCTGGCAGCGCGTACTTGCCCAGGGTCAGTTCGAGGTTGCAGCGTCTGGCCAGTTCGACGGTGTTGGAGATCGCGTCCGGGACGTCGGCGAACAGCGCGGCCATCTCGTCGGCCGACTTCAGGTATTGCTGCGCGCTGTAGTCGCGTGGGCGCTTGGGGTCGTCCAGTACCCGCCCGGAAGCGATGCAGACGCGCGCCTCGTGCGCGTCGAAGCCGGCCGCGTCGAGGAAGCGCACGTCGTTGGACGCCACCACGGGGATGCCGCGCGCGGCCGAGGCGTGCAGGGCGAAGGCGTTGAATGCGTCCTCGCCGTCGCGGCCGGTGCGGACCAGTTCCAGGCACAGGTTGTCGCCGAAGGCGCGCTGCCAGTCGGCCAACTGCTGTTCGGCCAGGTCGTGGCGGTGTTCGGCGGCCAGGCGCCCGGCCAGGCTTTCGCGGCCGGCGAGCAGGACCAGGCCGTCGCCGCAGTCGCGCAACCATTCGGGGGTGACGACCACGCCGCCCTCGGCGCGGTGGCCCTCCATCCAGGCGCGGGTAAGCAGGCGCGAGAGGTTGAGGTAGCCGTCGTGGTCGCGGCACAGCGCGGTGACGCGCCACGGCGCCTCGCCCGGGCCGGCGGCCACGGCCAGGTCGGCGCCGGCGATCGGCTTGATGCCCACCGCCTCGGCCGCCTTGTAGAACTTGATCAGGGCGAACAGGTTGTTGAGGTCGGTGACCGCCAGTGCCGGCAGGCGCAGTTCGACCGCGCGGCTGAGCAGGTTGGGCTGCTTGGCCTTGGCCGGATCGGCCTGCTCGGGTTTTTCGGGCACGCGGATGGTCGAGTCCGCAAGCGAAAACTCGGTATGGAGATGGAGGTGGACGAAGCCGGACATGCGGCGACGAGGGTACCGGCGGGGGGAGGGGGGAACAAGGCTTGACGGGACGGCTGTCCAGCCCCGCAGGTTGGCGCTGGCAGAAAGCGGAAAGCTTCGGCTCCCGATAGGCCGCCGTGCCTGTTGGGCTTGGGCAAGAGCGTCGGCTTCGGGCCGCCATACCCCCGCGCTGCCGCGGCTCCGTCCGGAGCCCGCCCAACCGCATGCCTTTGCTTCCGAAGCCCGCCCAACCAGCTGCCTTTGCTTTCGAAGCCTGCCCGACCGGACGCCCTTGCTCTGACTCCTGCCTCCTGCGGTTTGCGCGGCTCCTGCAAGGACGACGGCCGGCTCGCCCGCGGCCCGCGCCACCTCGCACCGGTTTTGATCCATCATCGCGCCGTCCCATCGGAACGGAGACCGTGGTGAACCCGACGCAACTGGCCCCCATCGCTCCCGGCGAACGCATCGCCACCCTCGACGTGCTGCGGGGTTTCGCCCTCGGCGGCATCCTGCTGATGAACATGGAGGCCTTCGCCGGCCCGGTGATGGGCTCGTATACCGGCCTGGACCCGGCGCTCGCCGGTGCCGACCGCATCGCCGACGGGCTGGTCTATTTCTTCGTGCAGGGCAAGTTCTTCACCCTGTTCTCGCTGCTGTTCGGCATGGGCTTCGCGATGATGGCCCAGCGCGCCGATGCGGCCGGCCGGCCGTTCGCGGGCCTGTACTGGCGGCGCGGCCTGGTCCTGCTCGGCATCGGCCTGGTCCATGCGCTGCTGGTGTGGTCCGGCGACGTGCTGGTGACCTATGCCCTGCTGTCGTTCCCGCTGCTGGCGTTCCGCACCACGCCGGCACGGGTGCTGGCCTGGCTGGGCGCGGCTTTCTACCTGGCGGCTCCGGCAATGCTGATGGGGCTGGGACTGCTGTCGGGCTGGGTACCCGGCTGGAACGAACAGATGGCTGCGCAGGGCAGGGAGATGGACGCGATGCTGGAAGCGCAGCGCCACGCCTACGGGTCCGGCAGCTACGCCATGGCGGTGGCCCAGCGCGTGCGCGACTTCGGGATGACCCTGTCCAACCTGATGGTCATCGGCGCGGTGGTGTTCGGCATGTTCCTGACCGGTGCGGCGTTCGTGCGCAGCGGCGCGATCCAGCGGCCGGAACTGCACCGGCGCCTGTACCAGGCGTTGCGCTGGGCGGCGCTGCCACTGGGCCTGCTGGCGATGCTCGCATCGTTCCTGATCGAGCCGACGGTGTCCTTCGGCCGTTACGACCTGCGCCTGGCGCTGGCGCAGTCACTGGGCCTGGTCGCCGGGGCGTTGATGTGCCTGGGCTACCTGGCCTGGGTGATGCGCGCGCTGGAAACGCCGGCCGGCGCGCACTGGCTGGACTGGCTGGCGCCGGCCGGGCGCATGGCGCTGAGCAACTACCTGTTGCAGTCGATCGCGTGCACGCTGCTGTTCTACGGTTACGGGCTGGGCTTGTTCGAGCACCTGCCGCGGCTGTGGCAGATCCCGTTCGCGATCGGCCTGTTCGCGGTCCAGGTGCTGTACAGCCGGTGGTGGCTGCAGCGGTTCCGCTTTGGTCCAGCCGAATGGCTGTGGCGCTCGCTGACCTACCTCAGGCCGCAGCCGATGCGGCTCTAGGCTCGCGCCGACGCGCGGATCGGCGCCGGCGGCCGCCGCTTTCCGGCGGGCGCGGGCTTACTTGCGGTGGCTGCGCAGGGTATCGGACGGCTTTTCGCCATATGCGCCGTAGTACTTCATGGCGAAAGTGCCCATGTTGCTGAAGCCGCACATGAAGCCGACCTTGGTCACGCTGGTCCCGGGCGCAGGCCGGCTGAGCAGCTCGCGCGCATGGCGCATGCGCACCTGGCCCACATAGACCATCGGCGAAACTCCGTGGGTCTTCCTGAACAGCAGGAACAGGCTGCGGGCGCTGGTTTCGGTGATCCGGGTGAGCTGCTCGATGGTGATGGGTTCGGCCCAGTGCTGCTCGATGTAGTCGACGGCGCGACGGACCTGCCATGGGGCCGCCGCGCGCGGCGCGCCCTCCAGCATCTCCGAATAGTTGTGCCGGTTGGCGAACAGGAAATTGAGGATGACGGCATCCTCGAGTTCCTCGAGCACCAGCGTGGACAGTCCGCCGCGGCGCTGTTCGAGCTCCTGGGCGAAGAACCTGACGAGGCGCCCATAGGCCGCCGCGTCGGTGGATCGTGGCGGGCCGATCAGCTGCAGCGGGGGATCGACGGGGCGGTCGAGCAGGATCGAGAGGCGATGCACCAGCGCCGCCGGCGCGATCTTCAGCACCAGGTGGGAGAAGTCGCCGTTGTAGCTGATGTTGCCGGCCGAGCCCGGTGCGCCGGCGATTCCGCCCAGTTCCGGCCGTACCGCGACCACCTCGCCGTTCCACTCGACTTCCCCGTCGCCGGTCAGCGGAAAACCCTGCACGAAGAAGTCGTTGTTCTCCAGGTTTGCGCGCATCGCGCCGCCGTAACGCGCGTAGCTCAGCGAGATCGAGGAAAGCTGGCAATGGTTGATCGCGCACTCGAACATGTCGTTCCGGGTCGGCAGGTCCAGGCGGCGCACCGCGAGCGTACGTTGCAGCCAGTCGTGCAGCTCCTCCGCATCCTGCGTGCGCAGGGCCGGAAAGCTGTCGAGCAGCGGTTCGCAGAGCATGCCTGGGACTCCAGTCGGCTGTCGGAGATCTCGTGCGTGGGCGGCCCCGATGCCCGGAGTCGGCGCGCGATGCGCCCCCTCATTCCCTGGGCCGGGTTCTGTGATGCAAAGCGCAGTCTACTTGGGCCTGTCGTTAATTCGGCATAAAGAAACGGGGGCTGCATGATCCGGCCAGTCGCTGCATGATGGGACTGGCGGGGCCGCGTGCGGGCACCCAATGTTCGAACAGCCATCACCTAGCGAGGCGCGCATGGAATGCTCCAATTCTTCACACGGCGGCATGGTCGCCGATGGATGCCGTTGGCATCGCGACGCAAGGACGGCAGCCAGGCGCGTCCGGCCGATGGTCCCGCGCTGGCGCGTCGCCACGGCAGCGGCGCTGCTGTGCGCGGCACCGCTGGCGTCCGCGCAGGACGCCGACGAACTGGCCAAGCAGCTGGCCAATCCGGTCGCCAGCCTGATCAGCGTGCCGATGCAGTTCAACTACGACGACTGGGACAGCGGCGGCAGCCGCACGTTCGTCAACGTGCAGCCGGTGATCCCGGTTTCCATCGGCGAGAACTGGAACATGATTTCGCGCACGATCCTGCCCATCGTCTACCAGGAGGACATCTTCCCGGGCGCGGGCAGCCAGTTCGGTACCGGCGACATCACCCAGAGCTTCTTCTTCTCGCCCAAGGAGCCCACCGCCGGGGGCTGGGTGATCGGCGTGGGCCCGGCATTGCTGCTGCCGACCGCCAGCGACGACCTGCTGGGCACGGGCAAATGGGGCGCCGGCCCGACCGCGGTGGTGCTCAGGCAGACCCAGGCGGGCTGGACCTACGGCGCGCTGGCGGACCACATCTGGTCGTTCGCCGGCGACAGCGACCGGGACAAGGTCAGTTCCACGTTCCTGCAGCCCTTCCTCACCAAGGGACTGGGACAGGGGCGCACCGTCTCCTTCAATCTCGAGTCCTCCTACAACTGGGAGGCCGAGCAATGGACCGTGCCGTTCAACATCGGCTACAGCAAGGTGTCGAAGATCGGCGGGCAGATGGTCAGTTACCAGGGCGGCGTGCGGTATTACTTCGATGCCCCCGATGGCGGGCCGGACTGGGGCCTGCGTTTCGCGTTCACGCTTCTTTACCCGAAGTGAAGACCGGCGCTGCCGATCCGCGTCGGCAGCAATCCGTTGCGCTATCCGGCCACTGCGTACGCTTTCGGAGTGGCGGCGGCCCGGCGGCACGCTAGGCTCTTCACCTCCGCTTTTTCCGGCAGTTTTCCGTCTCCCCGCCCACCACAGGTGCACGCCCGTGGCCGAGATCGGTTTCCCCGCTGAACCCAGGCAACAGGAAGTACGCATCGCCGACGAAGGCGAGGGGATGGTCTGGATCGCAGGCGGCACCTTCGTCATGGGGTCGGACCATCACTATCCGGAAGAGGCGCCGGCGCACCCGGTCACGGTGGACGGATTCCTCATCGATCGCGCGCCGGTGACCAACCGGCAGTTCTCGGCCTTCGTCGAGGCCACCGGGCATGTCACCGTGGCCGAGCGCGCGCCGGAGCCGGAGGATTATCCCGGCGCGCTGCCGCACATGCTGCAGCCCGGCTCGCTGGTCTTTTCGCCGCCCATCGCGCTCGTCGGCCTGGAAAACGCCTACCGGTGGTGGAGCTACGAGTTCGGCGCCGACTGGCGGCATCCGCTGGGCGGCTTCAGTTCGCTGGACGGGCTGCTCGACCATCCGGTCGTGCACGTGGCCTACGAAGACGCATGCGCCTACGCGCGCTGGGCCGGCGGGTCGCTGCCGACCGAGGCGGAGTGGGAATTCGCCGCGCGTGGCGGCCTGGACGGGGCCGAGTACGCCTGGGGCGACGAGTTCCTTCCCGGTGGGCGGCACATGGCCAATACCTGGCAGGGGCGTTTCCCGCTGGAGAACCTGTGCGAGGACGGTTATCTGCGCACGTCGCCGGTCGGTGCGTTCCCGCCGAACGGCCACGGCCTGCTCGACATGATCGGCAACGTCTGGGAGTGGACCAGCGACTACTGGAGCGAACGCCATCCGGCGGCCGCGCAGCGCGGCGGCGGCATTCCGCGCAATCCGCGCAACGGCGACGCCGGCGCCAGCTACGACCCGGGACAGCCGGCGATCCGCATCGCCCGCCGCGTTCTCAAGGGCGGTTCGCACCTGTGCGCACCCAACTACTGCCGTCGCTACCGGCCGGCGGCGCGCCACGCCGAATCCGAAGACACCTCGACCAGCCATGTCGGCTTCCGCTGCGTGCGCCGGCCCGCCGCGCCGCCCGCGGCACCAGGCGTGGCGGGAGTCCCCGCGTTCCATGCAGGAGCCATTCCATGACAGAACAGAAGCAGACCGTAGCTGCGGCTCCATTGCTCGGCGATCCGTCGACCGACCTGGCGTCGCGGCGTACCGGCATGGCGTTCCAGCGCACGCGCCTGGCGGCCGACCGCACGCTGATGGCCGTCATCCGGACGTCACTGTCGCTTATCAGTTTCGGCTTCACCATCCACAAGGTGTTCGCCGGGCTGAAGGAAAACAAGGTGATCGCCCATGCCGCATCCGAACGCAACTTCGGCATCACGCTGGTGGTGATAGGCATGCTGGTCCTGCTGGTGGGCATCGTCTACCACGGCTGGTTCATGCATGCGCTGAGGAAACAGCGCGCGGCCCTGGGCGGGGACGGCCTTATCCACGGGGAAAGTCCGTTCCCGCCCTCCATGACGCTGATTGCGGCCCTGCTGCTGTTCGGACTGGGCCTGGTCGCGGCGATCAGCATGATTTTCAGCATCGGCCCGTTCAGCTAGGGCGTCGCCGAAGCCATCGCGCGCTCCCCCCGGGAGCCTTACATCACAAGGAGATAAAGGTCATGGCAAACAAGAAGGACAAGCCGAACATCCTGGTCATCTTCGGCGACGACATCGGCTACTGGAACGTGGGCGCCTACAGCCACGGCATGATGGGACGCACCCCCAACATCGACAGCATCGCCGAGGAGGGCATGCTGTTCACCGACCACTACGGCCAGGCCAGCTGCACCGCCGGCCGCGCCGCCTTCATCACCGGCCAGGTGCCGGTACGCACGGGCATGACCACCATTGGCATCCCGGGGTCGTCGCTGGGCCTGCAAAAGGAGGACCCGACCCTGGCCGAGGTGCTCAAGGCGCAGGGCTATGCCACCGGCCAGTTCGGCAAGAACCACCTGGGCGACCGCAACGAGTTCCTGCCGACGGTGCACGGCTTCGACGAGTGGTTCGGCAACCTTTACCACCTCAATGCCGAGGAAGAGCCCGAGCAGCTGGACTACCCTGGCCAGAAGAACCCCGAGTACGGCAAGAAGTTCGGCCCGCGCGGCGTGCTGCATGCCTGGGCCACCGACAAGGACGATCCGGCCGAGGACCCGATCTTCGGCCGGGTCGGCAAGCAGAAGATCGAGAACACCGGCATGCTGACCCGCAAGCGCATGGAGACGTTCGACAGCGAGGTCCTGGACAAGACCCTCGACTACCTGGAGCGCGTGGGCAAGGGCGACAAGCCGTTCTTCTGCTGGTTCAACACCACCGCCATCCACATCTGGTCGCACTCGCCGAAGAAATACATCCAGAAGGCGGTCGACGAGGGGCGCGCCGAGGAGGACCTGGTCCGCGCCAAGATGCTCGAGCACGACGAGCAGATCGGCGTGCTGCTGGGCAAGCTCAAGGAACTGGGCGTGGACGACAACACCATCGTCGTCTACACCACCGACAACGGCAACGAGCTGATGTTGTGGCCCGACGGCGGCTACGCGCCGTTCCGCGGCGAGAAGGGCACCACCTGGGAGGGCGGCCTGCGCGTGCCCTGCCTGGTGAAGTGGCCGGGCAGCATCAAGCCGCACAGCGTCTCCAACGGCATCCAGAGCCACGAGGACCTGTTCGTCACCCTGGCCGCGGCCGCCGGCGCGACCAGCGTCAAGGAGGACCTGCTCAAGGGCCACACGATGAACGGGGTCAAGTACACGGTGCACCTGGACGGCTACAACAACCTCGACCACTGGACCGGAAAGTCGGACAAGTCGGCGCGCCGGGCATTCTTCTATTACGACGAGACCGACCTGATGGCCGTGCGCGTGGACGGCTGGAAGATGCACATCGGGATCAAGCGCGACGGCATCTGGTGGAACGAGAAGTCCTACCCGAACGTGCCGTACCTGTTCAACCTGCTGATGGATCCGATGGAGAAGATGGATCCGGAATCGCATGAGTACGGCTACATCGGCCGCAAGTTCTTCGCGCAGAAGATGTGGGCGCCGAATGCCGCCAAGCCGTTCCTGGCCGAGCACGTGATCAGCTTCCAGAAGTACCCGCCGCGCCAGGGCGCCGACTCGCTGAGCCTGCACAAGGTGATGGAGAACGCGATGAACAAGCTGGAGAACGCGGGGACGGCCAACAACTGACCGGGCAGGCCGTGACCCTGCGGGGTCGCCGCGCGGCGGGTGCCGACCGGGCGTACACTGCGCCCGGCGGCACCCCTCGGGCTGGCCCGGCCGGCCGGATGCGGTCCGGGAATACGGAGGTTCCATGGAACGAAAGCGGTCCACGCAACGCGTCGCGCTGGCGATCCTGCTCCTGTCCGCGGGGTCCACGCCCGCGCTGGCCCGGGATCCCGGCTGGGACTGGATGATCGAGCCCTATCTCTGGGGTGCCAGCATCGGCACCGACATGCGCACCTTCGAGCCGCCGACCAGCGCGGACAGCGACTCGTCCTTCTATCCCGACGTCATCGACAAGCTCGATGGCATCTTCATGGTGCGCGTGGAGGGTCGCAACGACCGGTTCGGCATGTTCGCCGACTTCCTTTACCTGGGCCTGGGCGACGACACGCAGCACAGGGTGCTGTCGACCCGCACCGACCTGGATGCCCGGCTGCTGGATGCCGCCTTCTCGATGCGCTTCGGCGGTGAACGCTACAGCGGCCTGGACGTGTTCGGCGGGCTGCGCTGGATCGACCTGGACATGACCGTCCGGTTCGAACCGGACAATCCGGCCTTCGAGCCGCGCACGCTGGACGCGGGCAGGCACTACGCCGATTTCCTGGTAGGCGCGCGCTATGCATGGCAACTCTCGGAGCGCTGGGGGATGAACGTGCGCGCGGACGGTTCGCTGGGCCAGACCGAGGGCACCTGGAGCGCCTCGCTGATGGGCAACTACCTCACCGGCAACGGCACCTGGATGTTCGGCTACCGTTACATGGAAGCGGAGCTGGGCAACGACAACTCCGACGTGAAGCTGTCCCTGAGCGGGCCGCTGCTGGGCTACGCATTCCGCTTCTGAGCACCGGCCGCGGCGCGGGCCGGCCGCCGCGGGCAAGCTTTCCCTTCCTCCGGTATCCCGAACAGGAGAACCACGATGGACAACACGACTGCTTCCCTGCGCGGTCCGGCAGGGAGAACCGCCACGGTGCTGCTGCTGGCGCTCGCCGTGGCGTTCGCCGCGCTGGCCAGCCCCTCCAACAAGTGGCGTGTGCAGCTGAGTGGCCATGCCAAGGTCGACGGCGAGATCGAGCTGTCGTTCACGCCCAAGGACGGAACCGCCACCAGCGTGGTGGTCGCCGTGCCCAAGGGTACCGGCGAGAACTCCGCCGCGCGGCTGGTACGCGACAAGGTGAAAGCCACCTTCGGCAAGGACGTCTACAAGGTCGCGACCGACGACGGCGAGGACGTGCTGGTGAAGGTACGCGGCAGCACCCCGGACTTCGACCTGATCGTGGTACGCAACACCGCCGAAGGCCTGCGGGTGAGCCTGGATCGCGAATGACCGACCGGTCCGCCGGCCTCCAGGGGCCGGCGGACCCTTGCTTCGAAGCGGCGGCCCGGCGCCCTCGGCTTTCGATGCAGGTGCAACCGACTGCGTTCCGCGCGCGTCGGCGATGACGGCGTCCAACCCGGCCGGGGCCGCGGGTAAACTCGCCGGGTGAATCCCAACGACGACGTCCTCATCCTCGGCGGCGGTGCCATCGGCCTGGCCACCGCGCTCTCCCTGCTCGAGGCCGGCCGCGGCGTGCGGATCCTCGAGGCCGCCACCGTCGGCGGCGCCACCTCGCACGGCAACTGCGGCACGATCACGCCCAGCCACGCGCCGCCGCTGGCCGCGCCCGGCGTGCCGCTGCGCGCGCTGAAATGGATGTTCACCCCGGACGCGCCGCTGTACCTCAAGCCGCGCATCGACCCGGCACTGTGGCAGTGGCTGCTGCGCTTCACCGTGCGCTGCAATCCACGCGACTGGCTGGCCAGCACCCGCGCGCGCGCGGCGATCCTGGACGACTCGCGCGCGCGGCTGAAGGACTGGGTCGGCCGCTACGGCCTGGAGTGCGAGTTCGGCGAGACCGGACTGGACTACGTGTTCCGCGACCCGCGCAACTTCGATTACTACGTGCGCGAGTGCGGACCTCTCAACGGGCTGGGCATCGCCACCGAGGTGATCGAAGGCGAGGCCTACCTGCGCCAGGAACCGTCGTTGCGCGAAGGCATCGTCGGCGCGGTGCGTTTCCCCGACGATGCGCACCTGCGCCCGGACCGCTACGTGGCCGAACTGGCGCGGGTGGTGCGCGAGCGCGGCGGCGTGATCGAGGAAGGCTGCCGGGTCGAGTCGCTGCAGCCGGATGCCGAAGGCGTCGTCGTGCGCGTGGCCGGTGGCGGCCAGCGCCGCGGCCGCGATGCGGTGGTGGCGATGGCGGCGTGGACGCCGGCGCTGATCCGCCCGCTGGGCCTGCGCCTGCCGATCCAGCCGGGCAAGGGCTACTCGATCACCTGGCCGAAGCTGGCGCTGGCGCCGAAGCGGCCGATCGTGCTCAAGGACCGTTCGGTGTGCGTGACCGCCTGGGGCAGCGGCTTCCGCCTCGGCAGCACCATGGAGTTCTCCGGCCACGACGGCACCCTCAACGAAGTGCGCCTGGCCGCGCTGGAACGCGCCGCGCACGAATACCTGCGCCAGCCGCCGGACCGCGGCGCGGTGCAGGAGAAGTGGTACGGCTGGCGGCCGATGACCTGGGACGACCTGCCGGCGCTGGGGCGCTCGCCGAAGCATCCTCACGTCTGGCTGGCGGCCGGCCACGGCATGCTGGGCATCAGCATGAGCGCGGCCAGCGGCCAGCTGCTGGCCGACCTGATGACCGGGCGTGATCCGGCCATCGATCCGGCGCCGTACCGCGTGGAGCGGTTCCAGTGACACGCGTCGCGCGATTCCGGTAACCCCACCTCAGGAGATCCCCATGGCGCAGTCCCGCAGCACGGCCCCGCAGGTGGACTTCGACCTGGTGGTGATCGGCGGCGGCTCGGGTGGGCTGGCCGGCGCGTTCCGCGCCGCCGCGCACGGCGCGCGCGTGGCGCTGCTGGAGCCGGGCGAGTTCGGCGGCACCTGCGTCAACCTGGGCTGCGTGCCGAAGAAGGCGATGTGGCTGGCCGCCGACCTGGCCTCGCGCATGGCCCTGGCCGCCGACCTGGGCTTCAACCTGGCCCCGCCCGCACTGGACTGGCAGGTGCTGGTCGCCCATCGCCAGCGTTACATCGGCAACATCCACGCCAGCTACCGCCGGCGCCTGGACGAGGCCGGCGTGGCCTCGATGCCGTGCCGCGGCCGCCTGCTCGACGCGCATACGGTCGAGACCAGCGAGGGCGTGCGCCTGCGCGCCGGGCACGTGCTGATCGCCACCGGCGGCCGGCCGCTGCGGCCGCGGATCCCGGGCGCGGAACTGGGCGGCGTCTCGGACGACTTCTTCAACCTGTGCGGGCCGCCGGCACGCGTGGGCATCGTCGGTGGCGGCTACGTATCGGTCGAACTGGCCGGGGTGCTGCAGGCGCTGGGCAGCCGCGTGGAGGTGTTCGCGCGCGGGCCGCGGCTGCTGTCGGAGATGGACGCCGAAGTCGTCGCGCAGCTGCAGGAGGACATGCGCTGGCATGGCGTGCGCCTGCACCTGGAGGCGCCGGTGCATGCGCTGGAGAGCGAGGGAGCGCGTGTCCGCGTGCTGCACAAGGGCGAGGCCGACGCGCCGGTCGAAGCGTTCGACACGGTGCTGTTCGCTACCGGGCGCCAGCCCAACAGCGAAGGCCTGGGCCTGGAGCAGGCCGGCGTGCGCACCGGCCGGCATGGCGAGATCGTGGTCGATGCGTTCGAGGACACCTCGGTCGATGGCGTGCACGCCGTCGGCGACGTCACCGGCAAGCTGGCGCTCACCCCGGTGGCGATCGCCGCCGCGCGCCGGCTGATGGACCGCCTGTTCGGTGGCCAGGCCGACGCCAGGCTCGATTACGACGACATCGCCACGGTGGTGTTCTCGCATCCGCCGCTGGGCACGGTCGGCCTGTCCGAGCAGCGCGCCCGCGAACGCCACGGCGATGCGGTGAAGGTCTACACCAGCGGCTTCCGCCCGATGCTGCACGCGCTGGCCGACTCGCCGCAGCGCAGCCTGTTCAAGCTGGTGTGCGTGGGCGAGGAGGAGCGCGTGGTCGGCATCCACCTGCTGGGCGAATCGGCCGACGAAATCCTGCAGGGCTTCGCGGTGGCGCTGAAGCAGGGCCTGACCCGGCGCCAGCTGGAAGACACCGTCGCCATCCACCCGACCTCGGCCGAGGAAGTGGTGCTGATGCGCTGAGGACGACGTGGGCGCCGGCGTACAATTCCGCGCATGGACACCTACCACCTGCACCAGGGCACCGCGCCGCTGCTGGTCAGCCTGCCGCACGACGGCACGCGGCTGCCGGAGGGCTTCGCCGGACGACTGACCGACTCCGCGCGGCGCCTGCCCGACACCGACTGGCATGTCTCGCGCCTGTACGATTTCGCCCGTGCGCTGGGCGCCTCGATCCTGGTGCCGCATTACTCGCGCTATGTGGTCGACCTCAACCGGCCGCCGGACGACACCTCGCTGTACCCGGGCCAGAACACCACCGGCCTGTGCCCGCTGCTGCAGTTCAGCGGCGAACCCGTCTACCGCGACGGCGCGCAGCCGGACGCGGCGGAGATCGCCGCGCGCGTGGCCGCGTACTGGCGCCCTTACCACGACACGCTCGATGCCGAACTGGCGCGCATCCGCGGCGAGCATGGCCGCGCGGTGCTGTGGGAGGGCCATTCGATCCGCGGCACGCTGCCGTTCCTGTTCGACGGCGCGCTGCCGGCGCTCAACCTGGGCACCGCCGCCGGCGCCAGCTGCCGGCCGGAGCTGCAGCAGCGCCTGGCGACGGTGCTGGCCGGGCAGGGCGGGTACACGCACGTGGTCAACGGCCGCTTCAAGGGCGGCTACATCACCCGTCACTACGGCGATCCGGAGATCGGCGTGGATGCGGTGCAGCTGGAGATCGCCCAGCACGCGTACATGGACGAGGACAGCTTCGACTACCTGCCGGAAAAGGCGGCGAAGCTGCAGGCGCTGATCGGCCGGCTGCTGGAGGCCGCGCTGGCGTGAGTGGCGTACCCGATCCGCAGGACGGCGCGCGTGAGCGCGCAAGCCACGGCGATCGCGCGGCCGAAATGGCCGCCGCGGCGCTGGATCCGGAAACCGTCGCCGCCGGAGGCCCCGGCGTCTCCTGTAGGAGCCCGTCTTGCGGGCGACAGGCCACGGCGGGGACCCCGAGCGACGCGCGCATTCCGGCATCCGCCGGGTCGCCCGCAAGACGGGCTCCTACAAGGGCGGTGCGGGCGCTTCGCGGGGATGCCGCGGCCCGGAACGACGATGCCGCCACGCCATCAGCCGCGGCCATCCACCCTGTCCAGCTGACCGGCATCCTGTTCGCCGCCACCGGCGCGATCCTGTTCTCCGGCAAGGCGATCATCGTCAAGCTCGGCTTCCGCTTCGGCGCCGACGCGGTCACGCTGCTGGCGCTGCGCATGCTGGTGGCGTTCCCGCTGTTCCTGCTGATGGGCTGGTGGGCCGCGCGGCGCGCCACCCGGCCGCTGGCGCCGGGCGAGCGCTGGCGCATCGCCGGGCTCGGCTTCCTCGGTTACTACCTGGCCAGCTTCCTGGACTTCGCCGGGCTGGCCTACATCAGTGCCACTCTGGAAAGGCTGATCCTCTACCTCACCCCGACCCTGGTGCTGCTGATCGGCTGGGCCGCGTTCGGGCGCCGGCCCAGCCGCGTGCAGTGGATCGCGCTGGCGGTCAGCTACTTCGGCGTGGCGCTGGCGTTCGGCCACGACCTGCAGTCCGGCGACCGCGGCATCCTGATCGGCGGCGCGCTGGTGTTCGGCAGCGCCATGGCCTATGCGCTGTACCTGGTCGGCAGCGGCGAACTGGTGGCCAGGGTCGGCGCGGTGCGGCTGACCGCCTACGCCAGCAGCGTGGCCAGCGTGCTGTGCATCGGCCAGTTCCTGCTGCTGCGGCCGCTGTCGGCGCTGGCGCTGCCGCGCGAGGTGTACTGGCTGTCGCTGCTCAACGGTACCCTGTGCACGGTGGCGCCGGTGCTGCTGGTGATGCTGGGCATCGCCCGCATCGGCTCCGGGCTGGCGGCGCAGATCGGCATGCTCGGCCCGGTGTCGACCATCGTGCTGAGCATGCTGGTGCTGGGCGAACCGATGGGCCCGTGGCAGGTGGCCGGCACGCTGCTGGTGCTGGGCGGCGTGCTGCTGGTCACCCGCGCGCCGCCGGCACGCAACTGACCCCGCACCACCGATCCGTGCCTGCCCGCGCACGCCGATCCGCGCCTGCCTGCGCCGCTTTTCTGCAGGAGCCCGTCTTGCGGGCGACCCGGGCATCGGAATTACGAGGGAGTCGCCCGTGCCGGCGTCGTCGCGTCGCCGGCAAGACCGGCTCCTACAAGGGCAACGGCTCCCTGCAGGAGCCCGTCTTGCGGGCGACCGGGCGTCGGAATCATGAGGGAGTCACCTGTGCCGACGACTTGCGTCGCCGGCAAGACCGGAGAAGGCATCCGGCGACCGCGCACGGCGCCGGATGCCTGTCCGCTCAATCCTCCTCGTGCTTCGGCCTGTACGCCTCCACCAGTTTCTGCTGCACCGGCGGCGGCACCGGCTCGTAGTGGCTGAAGTCCAGCGAGTACCGCCCCTTGCCGGCGGTCAGCGACTTCAGCTCGGCCGCGAACCCGTCCAGCTCCGACATCGGCACCTGCGCCTTGACCACCACCTCGCCGCGCACGCTGTCGGTGCCTGTGATCCGCGCCCGGCGCCCGGCCAGGCTGCCGGTGACGTCGCCCAGCTGCGCCTCCGGCGCGCCGACCTCCAGGTCGACGATCGGCTCGAGCACCTGCGGCCTGGCCTTGGCGATCGCATCCAGGAACGCCTTGCGCCCGGCGGTGACGAAGGCGATCTCCTTGCTGTCCACCGGATGGTGCTTGCCCTCGTGGACGACCACGCGCACGTCCTGCAGCGGATGCCCGGAGATCGCGCCGCCCTGCAGCACCTGGCGCACGCCTTTCTCCACCGCCGGCATGAACTGGCCGGGGATGGTCCCGCCCTTGACCTCGTCGACGAACTCGAACCCGCCGCCGCGCGGCAGCGGCTCGATGCGCAGGAACACCTCGCCGAACTGGCCGGCGCCACCGGTCTGCTTCTTGTGCCGGTGATGGCCCTCGGCCTTCGCCGACACGGTCTCGCGATACGCGATGCGCGGCGGCCGCGTCGCCACGTCCACGCCGAAGCGGTCCTTGAGCCGGTCCAGCATCACCCGCAGGTGCAGGTCCGAGAGGCCGCGGATCACCGTCTCGTTGAGTTCGACGTTGTGGTCGACCAGGAACGCCGGATCCTCCTCGGTCAGCTTCTGCAGCGCCTGCGACAACTTCTGCTCCTGGCCGCGGCTGGCCGCCTGCACCGCCAGGCCGAACATCGGCCGCGGGAACTGCGTCGGCGCCAGCCGCACGCTGTCCTCGTCGTGGCTGTCGTGCAGCATCGCGTCGAAGTGCAGGTCGTCGATCTTGGCCACCGCCGCGATGTCGCCCGGGATCGCCTCGTCGATCTCCGCATGCTCCTTGCCGCGCAGCTTGAACAGGTGCGCGACCTTGAACGACTTGCGCCCCTCGTCGACGAACAGCTGGGTGTCGCGGCGCACCGTGCCCTGGTAGACGCGGAACACGCCCAGCTTGCCGACGAAGGGATCGTTGACGATCTTGAACACGTCGGCGATCACGTGGCCCTGCGCATCGGGCCGCGTCGCCAGCGGTTCGTCGCCGTGGCCGTTGCGCCTGAGCAGCGGCGGCGGGTTGGCTTCGGTCGGGTCGGGGAACAGGCGCTCGGCCACCTGCAGCAGTTCGGGCACGCCCACGCCGCTGCGCGCGGAGACGAAGCACACCGGCACCAGGTGGCCCTCGCGCAGGCACTGCTCGAACGCGTCGTGCAGTTCCTGCGGCGCGATACCCGCTTCGCCGCTCTCCAGGTAATGCTCCATCGCGCCTTCGTCGACCTCGACCACCTGGTCGAGGATGCGCTGGTGCCATTCGGCCACCGGGCCCAGGTCCGAATCGCCGTCGCCGCCGCCGAAGCAGTCGACCACGCGGCGTCCGCCGTCGGCGGGCAGGTTCAGCGGCAGCACCTCGTTGCCGAAGATCTCGCGCAGCTGGCCCAGCACCCGCGCGCAGTCGGCCTGTTCGTGGTCGATCTTGTTGACCACGATGGCCCGGCACAGGCCGCGTTCCTTCGCCCGTTCCATCAGCCGCACGGTGCCGTGCTCCACGCCGGTGTCGGCGTCGACCACGATCACGGCGGTCTCCACCGCGGCGAGCGCGGACAGGGCGGGGCCGCGGAATTCCGGATACCCGGGCGTGTCGATGAGGTTGAGGTGGAAGGCGCGGTCGCTGGTCGGCGCGTGGTCGATGCTGGCGATGGCGATGTCCATCGAGTGGCCGCGTGCCTTTTCCATCGGATCGAAGTCCGACACGGTGCTGCCGCGTTCGATGCTGCCTGCCGTGGTCAGGGCGCCGCCGGCATGCAGCAGGGCTTCGAACAGGGTTGTTTTGCCGGCGCCGGGGTGGCCTGCGAGGGCCACGTTGCGGATGTCGTGGGTTGCGTAGGACATGAGGCCGTTCCTCCCGTGAGTGGGTCTGAAGGGCCGTCATGGCTGTCCGGGCCGGGAGCCATCCCATGGAGTGCAGCCGGGGTCTTCAACCCGGCGGGCGGTCATGGCGGACGCACACCTTAGCGCGTCCGCCGTTGCCGGGACGTTGCGGCGCACAAGGGAGTGGGGCGGGGTGGGACGGATCGGAACGCAGGAGCAGGAGCAACGGCGTCGGGTGGTGTCGGCTTCGGCGGGAGCCGCAGCTCTTGCCCGAGCTCAACAGGCACGACGGCCCCACCGAAGCCGACGCGTCCTTGCATCAAGCCACAGGCGCGGCGGCCTCCACCGAAGCCGACGCTCCCGCTTCAATCCCGACAGGCAAGGCGAAACCCGGCGCTTTCCACCTCACACGGCTTTCTAACGCCCGCATCGATAGGCTGGCGCTCCCCTCCATCCACACCAAGGAACGACCATGGGCATCTCCCGCCACGCCACCGCACACTGGGAAGGCGACCTCAAGAGCGGCAAGGGCAAGCTCAACACCCCCCAGAGCGGCCTGCTGGCCGACACCCGCTACGGCTTCAACAGCCGCTTCGGCGACGAGAAGGGCACCAACCCCGAAGAACTGATCGCCGCCGCCCACGCCGGCTGCTTCACCATGGCCTTCTCGGCCAAGCTCGGCGAAGCGGGCTTCACCCCGACCTCCATCGACACCCGCGCCGAAGTCGACCTGTCCCTGGAAGGCGGCCCCAGCCTGTCGCACATCCGCCTGAAGATGAAGGCCGTCATTCCCGGCATCGACGAGACGCAGTTCCGCGCCATCGCCGACGACGCCAAGCAGAACTGCCCGGTGTCCAAGGCCCTGTCGGCCGTGCCGATCTCGCTGGAAGCCGAACTGGCCGCCTGACCGTCCTTGTGCAGGAGCCCGTCTTGCGGGCGACCCGGGCGTCGGGACCATGGGGGCGTCGCCTGTGCCGGCGGCGTCGCGTCGCCGGCAAGACCGGCTCCTACAAAGGCAGCGGCTTACTGTAGGAGCCCGTCTTGCGGGCGACCCGGGCGTCGGGACCACGAGGGCGTCACCTGTGCCGACGGCGCCGTGTCGCCGGCAAGACCGGCTCCTACACACAGCGTGGCGTTGCCCCTGCGCGACTGCGCCGGCATAGTCGGGCACTTTCCCGTTGTCCGGAGTTGCCGATGCGCCTGCGAACCTCCTTCGCCCTGGTCCTGGCCGGCCTGTGTGCCGGCGCGCACATCGAAGTGCGCGCGCAACCGCAGACCGCTGCGCCCGGCGCCGCCACCACGGCACCGCCGACCAACCCCGGCAAGGCCGTCGCCGTGCTCACCGCCGCGCGCATCCATACCGAGAACGCGGCCGATCCGGTCGCCACCGCCATCGCCTGGGACGGGCAGGGCCGCCTGGTCGCGGTCGGCAAGGCCGCCGAGCTGCGCAAGCGCTTTCCCGAAGCGCGCCACATCGACGTCGGCCAAGCCACCGTCGTCCCCGGCCTGATCGATGCCCACGCGCACCTGATGGAACTGGGCTACGCGCTGCTGCGCGCCGACCTCGGCGGCGCGGCCAGCCAGCAGGAAGTGATCGCCCGCCTGCAGGAGTTCGCGAAGACCGCCCCGGCCGACGCCTGGATCCAGGGCTGGGGCTGGGACCAGAACGACTGGCCCGACACGGCCTTCCCGACCACGGCCCAGCTCGACGCCGCCTTCCCCGACCGCCCGGTCTGGCTGGTGCGCATCGACGGCCATGCCGGCTGGGGCAACAGCGCCGCGCTGCGCGCCGCCGAAGCGGCGGACGGCGCGCGCAGGCTCGACGGCGACTGGCAGCCCGACGGCGGCCGCATCGTCCGCGACGGCGAACGCGCGACGGGCGTGTTCGTCGACGAGGCCATGCGCCTGGTCGAGCGCGCCATGCCGCCGCGCAGCGACGCCTATCGCGAAGAGGCGCTGTCGCGCGCGCTGGACGCCGCGGTGCGCAACGGCCTGACCGGCGTGCACGACATGGGCGTCTCGCGCGAGGACCTGGCGCTGATGCGCCGCTTCGCCGACGCCGGCCGCCTGCCGCTGCGCATCGACGCCTACGCCGACGGCGACAGCGGCGCACTGGCCGACCTGTGCGAGCACGGCGCCTACCGCCACGACGGCGGCCGCCTGCAGATGGCCGGGGTGAAGCTGTACATGGACGGCGCGCTGGGCAGCCGCGGCGCCGCGCTGCTGGCCGACTACAGCGACGACCCGGGCAACCGCGGCCTGCTGGTCACCGACCCGGCCGCGTTCGGTTCGGCGGTGATCAAGGCGCGCGACTGCGGCGTGCAGGTGGCCACCCACGCCATCGGCGACCGCGGCAACCGCATCGTGCTGGACACCTACCAGTACGCGCTGTCCGGCAGCGGCGCGCGCCCGGACGCGCGCTGGCGGGTGGAGCACGCGCAGGTGGTCGCGCCGGAGGACATCCCGCGCTTCGCCCAGCTGCGCCTGGTCGCCTCGATGCAGCCCACCCACGCCACCTCGGACATGCCCTGGGCCGAAGCGCGCCTGGGCCCCGAGCGGCTGGAAGGCGCCTACGCCTGGCGCCGCTTCCTGGACCTGGGCGTGCCGCTGGCGCTGGGCTCGGACTTCCCGGTGGAGTCGGTCGACCCGCGCCTGGGCCTGTACGCGGCGGTCACCCGCCAGGACCGCGCCGGCCAGCCGCCCGGCGGCTGGCTGCCCGGGCAGAAGCTGACCGCCGCCGAGGCCCTGCGCGGTTTCACCGCCGGCGCCGCCTGGGCCGCCCACGACGAAGCCGAAGTCGGCCGCCTGGTCCCCGGCCTGCGCGCCGACTTCGTGGTGCTGGACCGCGACCCGCTGGCCGTCCCCGGCGCCGAGCTGGACGACCTCAAGATCCGCGCCACCTGGGTCGACGGCCAGCCGGTCTACACCGCCGACTGACCGCTGCTTCCCCCGGCGACCCGACGGCGCCGGACTCCCGTGCCGGTCGCCTGTGCCGGCGTCGTTGGGTCGCCGGCAAGACCGGCTCCTACACAAGAGCGTCGCCGTGGCGGGTTTTTGTAGGAGCCCGTCTTGCGGGCGACCCGACCAGCGCCTCTATCCCGGCCTTGACGCCCGTATCCAACAATCTCGGGTCGCCGGCAAGACCGGCTCCTACAACAACGGCGGCCCAACCGGCGCACGCCGCCGGTGGCCCCCTCCACCCAAAACCCGGATAATCCGCAAAAGCCGGTCGGGGCCGCTTCCCACGAAGCACACCCGCCCGGCTTTTTCCGTGTCTGGCCTGCCGCCACGCCCGGGCGCCCCGATGGCGTCCATGCTCCGAGGGAACGTTCCCGAGGGGCGGGCAGGGCGGACCGCCCGCCACGGTCCATCCCGCGGCCCCGATGGCCGCCAGATAAAGGAGTTCCGGCCATGGGCCAGTCAGTCGTAGTCCTCGGTGCCCAGTGGGGCGATGAAGGCAAGGGCAAGATCGTCGACCTGCTTACCGAAGAGATCGGCGCCGTCGTGCGCTTCCAGGGCGGCCACAACGCCGGCCACACCCTGGTCATCAACGGCAAGAAGACCGTCCTGCACCTGATCCCGTCCGGCATCCTGCGCGAGGACGCGCTGTGCCTGATCGGCAATGGTGTCGTCATCTCCCCGGCCGCCCTGATCAAGGAGATCGGCGAGCTGGAAACGGCCGGCGTGGAAGTGCGCAGCCGCCTGAAGATCAGCCCGGCCGCCCCGCTGATCATGCCGTACCACATCGCCCTGGATCAGGCCCGCGAGAAGGCCGCCGGCGGCAAGGCCATCGGCACCACCGGCCGCGGCATCGGCCCGGCGTACGAGGACAAGGTCGCCCGCCGCGGCATCCGCATCGCCGACCTGCATTACCCGAAGCAGCTGGAAGAGCTGCTGCGCACCGCGCTGGACTACCACAACTTCGTCCTGACCAAGTACCTGGGCGCCGACGCGGTCGACTTCCAGCAGACCTACGACGAAGCGCTGGCCTTCGGCGAATACGTGCAGCCGATGAAGTCCGACGTGGCCGGCATCTGCCACGAGCTGCGCAAGCAGGGCAAGCGGGTGATGTTCGAAGGCGCGCAGGGTGCGCTGCTGGACATCGACCACGGCACCTACCCTTACGTCACCAGCTCCAACACCACCGTCGGCGGCGCGCTGGCCGGCACCGGCGTGGGCGCCGATGCGATCGACTATGTGCTGGGTATCGCCAAGGCCTACGCCACCCGCGTCGGCGGCGGCCCGTTCCCGACCGAACTGGACGACGAGATCGGCCAGGGCCTGCGCGACCGCGGCGCCGAGTACGGCGCCTCCACCGGCCGCCCGCGCCGCTGCGGCTGGATGGACATCGTCGCGCTCAAGCGCGCCGTGGCCATCAACGGCATCTCCGGCCTGTGCATCACCAAGCTCGACGTGCTCGACGGCATGGAGAAGCTGAAGATGTGCATCGCCTACGAGTACCGCGGCAAGCGCACCGAGTACGCCCCGCTGGACGCCCAGGGCTGGGAAGAGATCACCCCCGTCTACCTGGAGTTCCCCGGCTGGAGCGAGAACACCCACGGCGTGACCGAGTGGGACAAGCTGCCCCCGGCCGCCCGCGCCTACCTGCGTTCGCTGGAGGAGCTCGCGGGCTGCCCGATCAGCATCGTCTCCACCGGCCCGGACCGGGACCACACGATGGTGTTGCAGGATCCGTTTGCTTGAGTTGAGGCGGCGTCGGAGTTAACAAGAAGCCCCGCGAAAGCGGGGCTTCTTCGTTGAGCGGTGCCCGGTTGGCGCGTAGAGTTCCAGTGCAGGAATGCACGCAAAGGCTGGAAGGGGGCGATATGGGCAAGGACGTTGTACCCGCCACGGAAGGTGAATTGCTGATCTACCCCTCGACAGGCAAGGCCGCCGGCATTCGCGTGCTGCTGGTCGGGGAAACGGCGTGGCTGACCCAGTCGCAGATCGCAGAACTGTACGAAACCACCAAGCAGAACATCAGCCTGCATATCCGGCACATCCATGCCGAAGGCGAGCTGCGGCCGGAGGCAACCGTCAAGCAATACTTGACGGTTCGCCAGGAGGGCAAGCGACAGGTCCAGCGTCCGCTGGAGTACTACAACCTGGACCTGATCCTGGCCATCGGCTACCGCGTCCGCTCCAGCCGTGGCACCGAGTTCCGCCAGTGGGCGACCACGCGCCTGTCCGAATACCTGGTCAAGGGTTTCGTGCTGGACGACGAGCGCCTCAAGGGCAAGGCGAGCGCGGTCGACCATTTCGACGAGCTGCTGGCGCGCATCCGGGATATCCGAGCCAGCGAGGCACGGGTCTACCAGCGCATCCGCGAGATCTTCGCCATGGCCGTGGATTACCGCGAGGGCGATCAGGCCACGCAGAAGTTCTTCGCGATTATGCAGAACAAGGTGCACTTCGCCGCCACCGGCCTGACCGCCGCCGAGATCATCCGCCAGCGTGCCGACGCCACCCAGAGCAACATGGGGCTGACCTCGTGGAAGGGTGGCCAGGTGTTCAAGCAGGACGTCGGTACCGCCAAGAACTACCTGGACGCGCGCGAGGTCGACACGCTCAACCGGATCACGGTGATGTTCCTGGACCAGGCCGAATTCCGTGCCATGCGCAGGCAGGACATCCGCCTGGCGGACTGGGATGGCTTCCTCGACAAGTTCCTGCGCGATACCGAGCTGCCGGTGCTGGACAACGCCGGCAAGGTCAGTCGCCAGCAGGCGCAGGAATGGGCCGAGCGCCAGTACGAGGCGTTCGCGGAGCGGCGCCGGCTGGAAGCCGAACGCACGGGCGAGGCGCGATATCTGGGGGATCTGCAGGATGCAGCCAAGGCGCTTGCGAAGCCGGGAGCCCGTCCAAAGCCGGCCGGTCGCCAGCGCGGCAAGGAGTAGATGCTTGCTGCGGAATTTCCGACCTGCCCGCATTGGAGCGGACCAAGGCAAGAAGCACAGTGCCTGAGTTTTGGCGGCTTGCCATGGGGTGCTAGTCGATTGTCAAGCTGCGCGCCGATGTTTGTGTACGAAATCTTGGATGCTATTTAGAAAGTGTTCTGTATCCAGATAGTAATTCGGATACGACTCCCGCAACGACTTAAATGACTCTGCGCCAACAAGAACAGCTTGGGCGCCGGCGTAGTTTGCTAAGTCTGCAAATAGTGGGAGTTGTGGGTCATTCGGTTGCATGGGGAGTAGACGCTCGTAACGTTCGTATTCGCGATAAGCATCGTCGGCATTTCTCTTCGCGAAATAGAAGATCTGCAACTCCGGTTGTGCGGGTAGGAGAACGAGTAGGAAGTAGCCATCCTTCTTGAGTGCAGTGTTCTCGGTGGCCCGAAGAGCGTCGCGATACGAGTTCAGCTTCTTCGAGACTTGGAGTTTTTTGTCGAGGGTGGCGAGATTGCGCGCAATGGTTCCAAGTGAGTGTGGAATTATGGTGGTGAAGATGGGTTTCTCTACGTATTCGAGTGCCAGCGACGCGTTCTGGAAGTAAGAGAGCCAAGCCTCCTCACCTTCACTGGATTTGAGTGCTTGTCCGAGCACGGCTCCGACTGTCTCAACGGCCGTGGCCCAAGCGTGCTGAGTTAGGGTTCGTGCCTGAACTTCGAGAAGGAGATTGTCGTACAAGGGATACTTCTTGCTCTTGTATTTCAGCACCAGGTGCAGGCTGCGGTATCCAGATGCCTTCGGCGCGCGAATGTAGTCGTCAATGTGGACGACCTCGTACTGCCCCTTGTTGTCTAGGTACGAAGCTTTTAGGCGATAAACGGAATCGATTGAATCGAACACCGCGCGACATCCGCCGATGTCTTGCATTTGTGTCAATCGCATGCTTGGCTCGCGAATTAGCTTTCCGAGTATCGAGCGTGCGCGTTTCAGTCGTTGTACAACGAGTGCATCGCTCTGGATTCTGCGGGACTTTTGCTTGAGTACAACCGTTATTGAGTTCAACGCAAATGCGTGAAACGACCGCCAGTTGTTGACTACGGTAAGGGCGCCTTCCGGGACCTCAGTGTTCTCGGATGCGGCAACGAGCTCGCGCCCGGCACGATCGACCTGGCTACGGCTGTTCTTTTTGACCGCGTGCAAAGTCATTTCAGCTTCTTCCTGTCAGGATGGATCGGAAACGGAGATAGGTTCACCTTTCGGCGATGTACGCATAGCACCCCTTCATTCCTCGGCTCATCAGCGTCTTGTACGTATTCCGCACGATCAGCTCCAGCCGTTCGCGTGTGGCTTCAGGGTCTTCCTTCATCAGCGTCTTGTATCCCCTAACCGAGCGGTCCATCCGCGAGCGCGATTCGGGAAAGACCGTCGGCCTGCCGTCGATCCATCGCAGATCCGGTCCGATAATTACCCCGACGTAATCCAGCTCCAGCCCCTGGCAGGTGTGGATGCAACCGACCTGTTCGACCGAATCCGGCGCGACGATCCAGAGGCTGCCGTCCTTGTCCAGGTTCCACTGCGCCTTGTAGCCGAACTCGGGAATCTCGATATCCCAGGCCTTCGGATCCTTCTTGCTTTTCCAGTCCCAGCAGTAGCCGGCGACGACGCGGGCCTTGTTGTTGAGCTTGTTCTTCTCGCGGATCAGGTCGTGCAGTTCGACCGGGGAGTCGACGATGCGGAAGTCGAAGCTGTCCCGGTCGAAGTCGTTATTGGCGGACTCGCGGATGCCGAGGAAGTTGTCCAGCCAGGCGATGTAACCGTCCGAGCCGGCGCAGCGGAACTGCGAGGCCAGTTCCAGCCGGGTGACTTCCGCGCCGGCTGCGCGGGCCCAACGCTCCAGCTCCTCGGTGCGGCCGATGTCGGCCAAGGTCACGATCTGGTCGTCGTCGGCGAAGAAGACGGTGCAGCGGGCGCTGCGGATCAGCTCCATGATCTGGTTCTGGCCGAGGTTGCCGTACAGGCCGCTCTTCTCGTTGAGGCGGTGGGCCTCGTCCACCACCAGCGTGTCGAACACGTTGGGCTGGGCTTCGTGGAAGCCGCCTGACCCTGCAAAGAGGTTGCCGATCTCGACCTGGCGCAGGTGGCCGGCGAGCTTCTGCTTGTAGACCGCGCGTGGCGCCGCGTTCTTGGAGACGTACTTGGTCAGCTGGCCACGCTTGGTGAGCTCGACCAGCAGGTTGACCGCCATCACTGACTTGCCGGTGCCAGGGCCGCCCTTGACGATGATCACCTGCTTGCGCGCATCGCTGGCCTGCGCGGCCTTGGCCAGGCAGGTTTCGTAGACGAACTTCTGGTCGTCCACCAGCACGAACTCCTCGTTGCCCTTGAGCATGTTCGCCAGGCTGTCGGCCAGCATCTTCGACGGGCGGATGCGGCCGTTCTCGATCTCGAAGAGCAGGGCGCCGTTGTCCCCCTTGCGCACGTGCTGACGGATGAAGGCGCGCAGCTTGGCCAGCTCGTCGTTGCCGTCGAGGAACACCGGCGCCTTGTCCAGGTACGCGGCGTAGTGCGCGTTGCGGATGACGCCGTCGTCCTTGTAGTTGTGCAGGTAGGCGCACGGACGCAGCTCGGTCCCGGACTCGTAGACCGCCTCGTTGAAGCCGTTGAGCAGGGCGGCGTAGGACCAGGCCTGGTAGCTGGGGTGGGTGCCTTCGGTCTCGGCCCGGCCGCCGCGGTTGGCGATGAGGATCCCGTCCTTCTCGCTGATGCGCGAAGTCGACCACTGCTTGAGTTCGACGATGACGACGTGCGGCGTGCCGTCCTCGGCCTTGCCCGAGAGTATGAAGTCCACCCGCTTGGCGGTCTGCGGGATGCCGAACTCGATGCCAACCCCCACGTCGTCCGGAATCTCTCCGTCGCGCAGCACCCGCGCCATGGCGGTGAGCGAGTTGCGCCAGGCTTTGAACTCCGGCGTCGAGGCATAGCGCCCGGTCTTCTGCACGTACGCAGCCGACACCACGTCCTCGATCTGGTCGTGGTCGCAGTCGTGCAGGAATTTCGATTTCGTCGCGTGGTAGACGATCACGCCAGCCTTTCCCCTTTCGGCCCGCTGATTCAGTGCTAGGTGTTCTTCCTGATGCCGCCCCGTTGCTTGTCCGCCGGGTAGTTGGCCGCGTTGATCTTCATCTTCTGCCGGGCCGCCTCCAGCGGGTCGATGCCCAGCTTGTCGGACAGCTGCAGCAGGTACAGCAGCACGTCGGCGATCTCGTGCCCGACCGCCTGCCGCTGCTCGTCGGTGAGCTGGCGGCTCTGCTCGTCGGTCAGCCACTGGAAGTGCTCCAGCAACTCGGCGGCCTCCACGGACAGGGCGGCGGCCAGGTTCTTCGGCGTGTGGAACGGGCCCCAGTCGCGCTCCTGCGCGAACTGGCGCAAGGCGGCATGAAGCTCCTGGATCTCGCTGCTCACGTTTCCCGTCTCCCCAGACTGTGACGCGGATCGAGTATAGGCGAGGGGCCTTGCTGCCTGAACGAGCATCACCTGCTGTTTCCGCCCGATGGGACACAAGGCTGTGGGTCTCCAACCGCAAGGCTTCGCCCTGTGCGCAAGCGTGCTTGCAAACCTGTCCCACCTTGGCCATATTCGCAATTCGCGAATAGCGAACACGGCCATGAATCTGAAACCCCAGGAACTGCTGGTCCTGCTGAAGGTGTCCGCCCATCCCGAGCGGAAGTACACCTTCGCCACGCTCGCCCAGGAGCTGGCGATGAGCGCCGCCGAGGTCCACGCCAGCGTCAACCGGGCCACGGGGGCCGGGCTGGTGGTCCAGCGTGGCAAGGGTGACTGGTCGCCGGTCCGGCCGGCATTGCAGGAATTCCTCATCCATGGCGTGCGCTACGCCTTTCCCGCCGAGCTCGGCCCGGTCAAGCGGGGCGTGCCCACGGCCCATGGGGTCGAGCCGCTGGCCGGCGCGCTGCACAGTGACGGTGATGCACCGGTCTGGGCGCACCCGCAGGGCAGCGCCAAGGGCCCGTCGATCCTGCCGATCTATCGCACGGCCCCGCAGGCAGCCTTGGCCGATCCCGATCTGCACCGGCTGCTGGCGCTGATGGATGCCTTGCGCATCGGCCGCGCACGCGAACGCGAGCTGGCCGCCCGCCTGCTGGCCGATGCACTGAAGCCGCTCGATGCGGCAGCCTGACCCCAACCTGGCCAATCTCGAACAGATCGCCGCTGCGCTGGGCGAATTGCGCGACCAAGTGGTCTTCGTCGGCGGCGCCACGGCTGGCCTGTTGCTGACCGATCCGCTGGCCGAGGGCGTGCGTCCGACCCTGGACGTGGATGCGGTCGTCCGCACGGACAGCCTGACTCATTACTACCGCATCGAAGTGCAGCTGGAGCAGCATCACAGCAGCCACATCTGTCCCAAGGCCGGCTGTTCGGGGTGGTTCCAGTAATCGAGTCCGAGCTGGCGCTCATCCTGCTTCGGGCGCGAGGGCAGCTTGAAGCGCCGCCAAGGGGAAAGGGCCGTGGAGTCGCCTTCGCCCACTTCCAGTCCATGTGGCAGCGGGTACTGGCTTTCCGTACGCCGGCGGGCGCGACGGCGACAGGTGCGGCACCAGGACAGCGAGACCAGCAGGTAGTCGGCGACGCGGGACATGCGGTGGTCGAAGCGGTGGGCCAGCCAATGCCATGCAGCGGCTTCGGAGTGGTAGGGGTCCGGTGTTTCCAAGACAGGTTGTGGATCTTCCATCGCCTCCATATGTGACAGCGGATGCTCGCCATCATCTGCCACCAGGCGTTCCAGCAATGAAGTCTGCCCCGGTTGTGCCAGGTCGAGCCGGCTGGCATTGCGCAGGGTGCGTCCGTTCCGGTTGGCGATGCGGCGCAAGTGCCGCAGGAGGTCGGCGGCGTCGCCGTTGGCATCGAGATCGAGCGGTCGTCCGCGGACTTCACCAAGCTCATGGAGCAGCACGAAGATTTCGCCTGCCAGGTCCTCCTGTGCCCAAAGGCCCTGCGAGTCGCGGATGATCCAGCCGAGCGCCTCGGCATGACGACTCACGAAGTCGGCGATGTCTGTCCAATCGGATTCGGGCATGTCAGATGGGGCGTGCAGGGACAGGGCAATATTCCGTGCGACTGTTGCTGGCGCATGACTTCCGCTTGTGGTGCGGACGGCGCATTGCCAGGGCGGGCGGCGGCCTCGCCGGCGGCTGACCTGCACGCACCGACGGCCAGATCGCTTGAGCCGAATCCGCTTGATATGTAGACCAGCAGAAGTAGAAGACCAGCGAAGGTCCGTCGCCGGTCGGCCACAAACGGCGCTCTCCACAGGCATGCGCCCGCAGCGCACCGCCGTGCCTCAATCCTCCTCCAGCTCCTGGAACCGCTCCGCCAGGAACTCGATCAGCGCGCGCACCGAAGGCAGCAGCCCGCGGCGCGAGGCGAAGACGGCGTGGATGATCTCGCGGCGGGGCGCCCACTGCGGCACCACGTGCACCAGTTCTCCGCGCAGGAAGTGCTCGCGCACGATCATCGTCGGCAGCTGCACCACGCCCACGCCCGCCAGGGCGGCGGCGCGCAGGGTGAGCATGCCGCGGGTGACCAGCCGCGGCCGGTGGTGGATGGCGGCGTGCGCGCCGTCGGGCCCGGACAGGTTCCAGACATGCTCGTTCTGCGGCACGCCCAGGTCCATGCTCGGCAGACGGGCCAGGTCGGCCGGCACCTGCGGCGCTCCCGCGCGCTCCAGCAAGCGCGGACTGGCGACCAGGCACTGGCTGCGCTCGGCCAGCACGCGCATCACCAGGTCGGTGTCCTGCAGCGGCGGTGGGCGCACGCGGATGGCGATGTCGATGCCTTCGCCGACCACGTCCACGCGCCGGTTGGTCGCGTCCAGGTGCACTTCGACCAGCGGATGTTCGCGCATGAACTCGGCGATCATCCCGCCCACCCGCGCATCGAGCAGGGTCACCGGGCAGGCCACCCGCACGATCCCGCGCGGCTCCGAACGGGTGACCTCGATCGCTTCCTCGGCCGCCTCCGCTTCCACCAGCATCGCCTTGCAGTGCGCGTAGAAGTTCTGGCCGATCTCGGTCACGGAAAAGTGCCGGGTGGAGCGCTGCAGCAGGCGCACGCCCAGGCGCTCCTCGAGCAGGGCGATGCGCCGGCTCAGTTTCGACTTGGGCTGGCCCAGGGCGCGTCCGGCCGGCGCGAAGCCACCGTGGTCGACCACCTGGGCGAAGTAGTACAGGTCGTTGAGGTCCTGCATGGATCGGCTCCAGTGTTCGCCATATAGGACTATGAGGCCGGATATTACGGACTACCGGGGCCAGTGTCCCGGGAATACCGTGCCCTCCAATGAAACGGCCCCGTCCGGGCCGGTCTGGAGATCACGATGAAGAAGGTCCTCGGCGTCTACAGCGCCCCCAGGTCGCACTGGGTGGGCGACGGTTTTCCGGCCCGCTCGCTGTTTTCCTACAACAGCCACGGCCAGCACCTGAGCCCGTTCCTGCTGCTGGACTATGCCGGCCCGATGAAGTTCGAACCCGCCGAGCGTCCGCGCGGCGTCGGCCAGCATCCGCACCGCGGTTTCGAGACCGTCACCATCGTCTACGAGGGCGAGGTCGACCACCGCGACTCCACCGGCGCCGGCGGCCACATCGGTCCGGGCGACGTGCAGTGGATGACCGCCGCCTCCGGCATCCTCCACGAGGAATTCCATTCGCAGGAATTCACCCGCACCGGCGGCACGCTGGAGATGGTGCAGCTGTGGGTCAACCTGCCGGCCAGGGACAAGATGGCCGCGCCGGGCTACCAGACCCTGCTCGACCGCGACATCCCCACGGTCCAGCTGCCCGGCGACGGCGGCAAGGTCCGGGTGATCGCGGGCGAGTACGACGGCCATCGCGGCCCGGCGCGCACCTTTACTCCGATGGACGTGTGGGACGTGCGTCTGAACCAGGGCCACAGCACCGGATTCGCGGTGCCGGAAGGCCGCACGCTGGCGCTGGTCGTCCTGCGCGGTACCGTGGTGGTGAACGGCAGGCAGGTCGCGCGCGAAGCGCAGATGGTGCTGCTCGACCGCGCCGGCAGCGACGTGTCGGTGGAAGCCAGCAGCGACGCCACCTTGCTGCTGCTCAGCGGCGAGCCGATCGACGAGCCGGTCGTCGGCTACGGGCCGTTCGTGATGAACAGCCCTGAAGAGATCAACCAGGCGATGGACGATTTCAGCAGCGGCAAGTTCGGCCGGATGACGGCGTCCGCCTGACCGCGCGCGTCGTGGCAAACAGCCGCGAGCAGCTGGATTTGCAACGCCCGTGATCCCGCGGTGGCGGCGCGTGACGCCGCCCCGCTCCCCACAGATACGCGTGCCGCGTTCCGGCACAGCCCCCCGCAACGGAGAACCACCATGGCCAGTGAACCGATCCGCGATCCCGTCAGGGACCACCTGTTGACCCCGCAGAATGCGGCCTTCGTCATCATCGACTACCAGCCCGTGCAGGTGAATTCGATCGCCTCGATGGACCGGCAGCTGCTGATCAACAACATCGTCGGCGCTTCGAAGGCGGCCGTCGCCTATGGCCTGCCGATCGTGCATTCGACGGTCAACGTGCAGACCGGCCTGAACAAGCCGCCGATCCCGCAGCTGCGCAAGGCGCTGAAGGGCATTCCGACCTACGACCGCACCACGATCAACTCGTGGGAGGACGTGGAGTTCCGCCAGGCGGTGGAAGCCACCGGCCGCAGGAAACTGATCATGACCGCCTTGTGGACCGAGGCCTGCCTGACCTTCCCGGCGCTGGATGCGCTGCGCGAAGGCTATGAGGTCTATGTCGTCGCCGATGCCGTCGGCGGCACCTCGCTCGCTGCGCACGACATGGCCCTGCGCCGCATCGAACAGGCGGGCGGCAGGATGATCAGCGTGGGGCAGCTGTTCTGCGAGCTGCAGCGGGACTGGTTGCGCAAGGACACGGTGCCGGCCTTCATGGACCTGTTCGTCGAGACCGGCGGCACCATGGGGATCCAGCTTTCGTACGATCGCGCCGAGTAGGCTTGCCAGGCCAATACAGGCAGGACAGCGTCGATGCCGCTGCCCTGCCTCCCGCGACGTTGCTTCCGGGCCGGTGCCAAGCGAGGCACTACATGCAGGTGGCATGGTCGGGATCGCGACAGTCCCTGTCCGGACGCCGCCGCAATGGCTTTCACGCCCTTCCGGCGACAATAGCGTTGCCGCTCCGCCGCCCACAGGCCCGTGCGCCCCCAACGCCTCCTCCCCCTGATCGTCGCCACCGCCCTGTTCATCGAGAACATGGACTCCACGGCGATCTCCACCTCGCTGCCGCAGATCGCGGCCGAGCTGGGCGTGGAGCCGGTGGCGCTGAAGCTGGCGCTGACCACCTACCTGCTGGCGCTGGCGGTGTTCATCCCGGTCAGCGGCTGGGTGGCGGACCGGTTCGGCGCGCGGCGCACCTTCGTCACCGCGATCGCGGTGTTCCTGCTCGGTTCGCTGGGCTGCGCGGCCAGCGGCGGGCTGGGCACGCTGGTGGCGGGGCGCTTCGTGCAGGGCATGGGCGGGGCGATGATGGTGCCGGTCGGACGGCTGGTGCTGTTGCGCAGCATCGACAAGGCCGGGCTGGTGAAGGCGCTGAGCTGGCTGACCATCCCGGCGATGCTCGGGCCGATGCTGGGGCCGGTGCTGGGCGGGGCGATCACCACCTACGCGCACTGGCGCTTCATCTTCCTGATCAACCTGCCGATGGGGGCGCTGGGGATGTGGCTGGCGTGGCGGCACATCCCCGAACTGCGGCAGGTGGTGGGGCCCCTGGACACGCGCGGATTCCTGCTGTCGGCCGGCGGGCTGGCGCTGGGGATGTTCGGATTGTCGGCGGTGGGGCGCGGGCTGGTGCCGGGCGCGGCGATCGCCACCTGCCTGCTGGCCGGCGCGGGGCTGATGGCGGCCTACGTGCGGCATGCGCGCGTGCACCCGCGTCCGCTGCTGCGGCTGGATCTTTTCGCGGTGCCGACCTTCCGCGCGGCGGTGCTGGGCGGGTCGCTGTTCCGCGTCGGCATCGGCGCCACGCCATTCCTGCTGCCGCTGATGCTGCAGCTGGGCTTCGGCCTCAATCCGCTGCAGTCGGGGTTGATCACGTTCACCTCCACCGCGGGCGCGATGCTGATGAAGACGCTGGCGCCGGCGATCCTGCACCGCTTCGGCTTCCGCCCGGTGCTGGTGTGGAACGGGCTGGTGGCGGCGCTGGCGATGTGCGTGTTCGGGCTGTTCCGCGCCGACACGCCGTACTGGCTGATGGTCGGGGTGCTGCTCACCAGCGGCTGCCTGCGCTCGCTGCAGTTCACCAGCATCAACGCCATCGCCTACGCCGACATCGACCCGGCGCGGATGAGCCAGGCCTCCAGCCTGGCGGCGATGGCGCAGCAGGTGGCGCTGGCGCTGGGCGTGACCCTGGGCGGCTACGCGCTGAGCCTGGCCGGCACGCTCACCGGCCGCCCGGGCGACGATCCGCTCAACTTCACCTTCGCCTTCCTCAGCGTCGGCCTGGTCTCGGCACTGTCGACCCTGCAGATGCGCAGGCTGGCGCCCGACGCCGGCGCGGAGATGGCGGGCCACGCCAAGGCCGGCCAGGAAGTGGCCGAGCCGAAGGTGGAGGCGCGGCCGCAGGGGTGAGGGGGACGTTGTAGAGCGGTGCTTGCCCCGTTGCTCTTGAAGATCGGTCGCTCCACCAGGCGTGATGGCCGGCCAAGCCCGGCTCTACGACGGCGGCCGCCTGCCGGCGTTGTCGCCGGCAGGACTGCGGACAACATGTCGCGGGATCACGCGGCCTTGGGCTGCTGCGCGGCGCGCTGGTTGCCGCCCTGTTCGGCGAGCCGGGTCAGCTTGGCGTCGGTGGCTTTTTCTTCCTCCAGCGTCTCCAGCAGCAGCGGCAGCGCATCCTTGTAGCCCAGCTGCTTGGCCAGCGCGGCCAGCGTGCCGTAGGCGGCGATCTCGTAATGCTCGACCTTCTGCGCGCCGCCGATCAGGGCCGCGTCGCGCAGTGCGCCCTGTTCGATCGAATCGATGACTTCCTTGCCTTCCTCGACCAGGCCCTCCATCGCTGCGCACTTGATGCGCTTGAGGCGGATGTCGAGCAGCTCGACGATGCGGTCGATGCGCTCGATCTGGCCCTGGGTTTCTTCCAGGTGGGTGCGGAAACCGTCGGCCAGGGCCGGGTGGTCGGCGGCGCGGGCCAGCCTGGGCAGGGCCTTGGTCAGCTGCTTCTCGGCGCTGTAGATGTCGGACAGCTCGTGGACGAAGAGTTCTTCGATGCTTTTGACGCTCATTCGGATCTACTCCGGGGTGCGTGGGGCGGATGGATCCTTGCCATGCGAGGAACGCGCGTCCTCGCAAGCGCCCACGATGCGCCGCGTCGCGTTAGTGCCGGCGCCGGATAGCGGTGAAGAACTGCTTTACAAGGACGCGACGCCGGCGCGCTTCCACCTTGCGGTTCAGCGGTTGCGCCACAGCCCATGTGCAGCGCTTTCCCTCAGGCAAGCGGAGGACCGGGAAAGGTTCTTTTCCGAACCGGGGGGAAGGGACGCGCGCAAACAGAAGCAGCAGGAGCAAGGGCGTCTGGTTGGGCGGGCTTCGGCGGGAGCCGCGGCAGTGCGGGGGTATGGCGCATCGGCTGGCTCCGGCGTCCTGCCTCCGACAGCCGAGCGCAGCACATCCGTGTGCTGCTTGCGCCATACCCCCGCACTGCCGCG